>Ga0115002_10000298_pt1 | contig 72251 bp, 58 predicted proteins | sample ArcticOcean_MG_C_8_FD_89576 | JGI IMG/M metagenome (GOLD analysis project Ga0115002, IMG submission 89576) | Marine microbial communities from western Arctic Ocean - ArcticOcean_MG_CB11_86 | ecosystem: Environmental > Aquatic > Marine > Oceanic | place: Arctic Ocean: Canada Basin | collected... | reverse complement strand
ATATGCGGACGCGGGAGCAACGGCTAAGGATACCCTCGATGGGAACGTTGCCGTGATAGTGAATAATACAGTCAACACCAATGAGCCCGGTGCTTATACAGTTGAGTATTCAGCAAAGGATGAGGCGGGTAATTCAGTCACTACTTCAAGGCAAGTCAATGTTACAGGCATTACCGCCGCCCCCAAGATTGTCAGTGTTGTGGCCAATAAAGAGCAAAGGAAGATTAAATCATTGGCCATCACCTTCAACTCATCTAGCGGTGAGTCCTATCATCTGATGCATTCTAAAGACTTAGTGAATTGGGATATTTTGCTTGAAGTGAATGGTGATAAGGACTTCACGGAGGTTGTCATTGAAGATTTAGTTAGTGACAATAAATCAATGTTTTATAAGGTGAAGTTACTCCAGAAATAGAGAGTCATTACCAAAGAATCAGACAACCTTAGTTAGACTATTTCATTGATCAGGCTAAAGGAAATTATGCGATTGCCTAGTTTTTTGGCTCATCAAAAGCGACAACGGCTAACTTTGCGATTCGAATGAGTGAATGCTAATCAGTTTCCTTTTTTGGTAATTCTTTCCAGATCTTCTTTTCCATTTTTTCCAGATCCGAAAGTGATTTGTTTAAATCTTCAGGAAACCATCTTGGCTTGCCTCTGATATGACTGCGGCTACTGGGTTGGGTCTGGCGATTACCATAAAGAAAAGCCCAGTTAGTGGGTAGCCAGTATTGGCGCCATAGGGCGTTCTTAGTAATGAACGCGTTCCGTAAGGTTTCGTTGCCGGTAGAAAGTTGCGATGAAAATCCAAGTTGCCTTGCGATTGCTTCAGCCGCGAGGCGGTGACCTTCAGTGGAGAGCATCTGACCGTCACTAGTAACCGGATTACCTTTAAGTTCAGTAAACAAATCGACCACAGGTAAACCTCGATCATTGGCAAGTTCACGGATTGTGGCAACATATTTAGCGAGATTCATGTTAAGCTCTTCGGAGTCCAAGCCGATGCCGAGCGGATCCTCAAAGGGAGGCGGAGTGATAAGCACCAGGCGTCCAGTATAATCGCCAAGTTGGTTGAGGATTGCTTCGTAAGATGCGCGGAAACTCGCAGCATTTTTTTCACTGCCAGTTTCCAGTGACTCCATTTTACCAAACCAGAGGAAGATAGTGTCGGCGGCAATCGTGGATCGGTGATCAGCTTCTCCGTAACTGGGCTTTGAAGTACTGAAGAAATTTCGTGGACGTTGTTGTTGGTAAACTGTGTCCGCAGACCAGGCCATGTTGCGAAAACTCAGTTGATGTTTTGGGTGCTTTGCTGAGATGAGTGTCTCGATCCAACCGTAACGGCTACTTTCAGCAGCATTGGCCCCGCCGAGGAGGATGATAGTCTGATCACCTGTAATTTTGAAGCCTTTAGCAAATGCGGGTACAGGCTTAGCTGGCCTAGTGAGCGGACGAAGGAAAGCATGAACCTTAGCGTGTTTATTGAGCGCATTCAAATTCGCTCCGGGGGCATAGTGCCACAGATTGGCGAGGGGAACCGTTTCCTTTCCCAATTCAAGGAAGAGTTGCTCTGGTTTTCCGGCGATGCCTCCGGGAGCACCGTGGTCCATGACTCGTACTGCAATCGTGTTCTTTCCAGTTTTTAGGAGACCTGCAGGAACGGGATAGTTGCGTACCGTGTAATGGTGGCCGGGGTTTTCGTAGCCACCGACCCGCGTGCCGTTGACCCAAGTGACGTCCATGTCATCGATTTGGCCGAGATGCAGGATGGCTTTGGACTTGGCATGTTCGGGGGAAAGCTCGATGGTTTTACGAAACCAAACTACTCCATCGAAGTTAGGCAACTGAGCAGTGTCAAAATGACCAGGAATTTTCATGGTCTTCCACTTGGAGTGATTAAATGCCGTCTTGGTCCAAGCTTCGCCTTGGGAGCCTGGATCAACTGCCATAATTAATCTCGTCCAGTGGGGCAATGGTGTAGAGTTTGGCTCTTTGGCTGAGGGTTTCGATTCGGCAACTTCGTGCAAGGCGCAAACTCCGACAATAATTAGCAAGGAAGCCAGAAGGGATACCAATGGTGTTGTAACATGAGTGAAATAACCCAATGGATGCATCTTCATGATTGCGGTTTTTTCACGGTTTCAAGAGTGGTGAGGTATTTAATCAGATCTCGCAATTCTGTACGCGTCAGGTTAGCTGTGAGTTGCGGTGGCATCACGGTAACTCCTTTGGTCCGTTGCTTTATGTTGTCAATTTGCAGGGTGGCGATTTTACCGGTGGTGAGATCGCGGATACGTAGCACAGTTTTATCTTCACTGTGAGCGAAGCCGTTTAATACCCGGCCATCCTTTGTTAATACTGTGGTTGCCTGGTAACCTTCTTTAATTTGCCGGTCAGGCCAAAGTACCGATTCTATGATAATATCCACCGGTAGCCCCGCCGCCAATGCTGTGAGGTTTGGTCCCTTTAGGGTCGTGACAGTACCCTCTATGCCGTCTACCGCATGACACGCTGTACAACTGATGATCGGTAACTGGAATATTTTCTTGCCGTTCACCGCATCACCTTCATTTAGTGCTTCTTTGGCTAGCTCGGCAACATAGTCAGGATTGTATTTCTGTGTAGTGACCTTGAGGCCAATGATCTTATTGAGCAATTCAGTGAGTTTTGGTTCATTGCGCCCGGTGCTGTTGAGCCAGCGGAGCATGAGTTTAGCGGTGTCAGCAGAGATTGTTTGCGTAGCTAGCGTGGCTACAAGTTCATCAGTGCCTCTGGTGCGTTGAAGTAGAGCTGAGAGTAATGGCTCGATTTCTTTCGCTTCAACCTTTGTGAGGAGTGAAGCAGTTAATGATGCAGCCCGTTTGACATCACGCGTGGCAAGGCTTCCTATTGCCCCAGCGCGAATGGTGGGAGGGGTTTCTAATGTCGTTAATTTCTCCAGTATTTTAATGATAGATGGATCACTCATTGAGCCGAGTGCTTTAATGGCTGCTAGGCGCAGTGGTAAGTTCTCGGGTCGGTCAGTGGCGATTGAAGTTATTATTGCACTGTGTTCATTGAGTGCCCACAAGCCACAGAGCCGAATAGCCTCAATGCGGATAGTGTTGTCTTGGCTCCCTAGGGCTGGACTAATCAATCGGGCGGCATCGGCGGGTGCCTTCAGGTTACGTACACGCGCTGAGTCAGTCAGGGCCAATAATACTCCCGGTTTATCCGCACCGATTTTGAGTGCCAGCCCAGCATCTGCAGAGTTTCCGATACCTGCTAGAAGTGCAATTAATTTTGTGGTCTCTTCAGGTTCAAGATTTTCGTTCGCAAGTTTTTGGCGTATTACACCGGCCACTTCATTCCCACCGATTGTGCTCACCACGCGTAATAGGTGTGAGGATTGGTTGAAATGCAGATTCCCGGCCATCAATGCTGGCTTCCAATGAGTGGCAAGAGCATAGACTGCTTGAGTGAAGGCGAAGTCTATAAAGCGGTCTTTTGGACCGTCGGTTGCCTGGGCGACAATAATTATAGAGTCAGCTTCTCGAATGTCGCTGGCAGAGACGATTGCCTCAAGGCGAACGCGGGAGTGTTTGTCGGTTGCGCTGTTTTCTAAGAGAGCCAGAGGGTCTTCGAGTAGGTGATGCCAGCGGCCGATAACGCGTGTGGCATAGGCGCGGGCGCGATGATCCTTTGCTGCCAGTAGTCGTTTTAGTAGTGAGAGGTTCACTACTTCGTGGGACTCGAACACCCCAATTGCCTCGAAGAGCTTGTGTTCGAGTCTTGGGTCATCAGGCTTAAGTCCATTTATCCATTCTCGGATTGCGGTAATGACCTCGAGTTTAGGTAGGTCCATGAGGCGCAGTTTGGCGAGTTTACGGGTGCGCCGCAGCGGTGCACCGAGTTGCTCACAAAGTTCCAAGACTTTCATTTTGGCCAGTGAGGGAGGCTTCAATAGCGGGCTTCCCTTGGAACTAATGCGCCATATTCGACCATGATCTTTGTCTCGGTTGGGATGTCGCAACGAGGCCTGGTAATGTCCAATGATGGGGTTGAACCAGTCGGCCACATACAGGGCACCGTCGGGACCGATGTTTAGGTCTACTGGGCGGAAAGCGTTGTGCGAAGAAGTGAGGAGTGGTGCGAGTGTTGTTAATTTATGTCCAGCTCCATCAGTTGCGGGGCGCAGTCGAGCAATGTTGCGTGCGAAATATCCAGCAATCAGGAAGTCTCCCTGCAGGTCTTTTGGAAGGTGCGGTGAGTCGACAATATTAATTGCCATTGACTTGATCTTAGTTGCGCCAATCTGCATTGCTCCGCCCCAGTAACCACCACCAATGTGGTCGGTATGAACCATGCTCGGCAGCAGTTCACTGACTTCACCACCGTTGCTCTTAATGAAGGGTTCTCCCCAGTCACCAAATGCAAAGCCCCATGGGTTGCCACCACCCGAAGTGCGTCGATAACTGTGCAGCTGACGGCGAAGTGGCCGGAGGCGCCAAGAGCCGTGCTCATCGAGTCGGCGAATGCCCCATGGTGTCTCTACGCGTGAAAAACAGTGTAGTCCCTGGCAAAAAAGCAACTCTCCACCGGGTGTCCATGCGAAGGAATTGATGTTCTGATGCGTGTCGCCAGTGCCGAAACCAGTAAATAGAATTTCCTTTTGGTCGGCTTTGCCGTTCCCGCTTGTGTCTTTGACATGGATTAGGTCACGGCCGTTACCTATATATACGCCACCGTGTCCCAGAGCGAACCCGGTTGGCATGTTTAGCCCGTCGGCGAAGGTGGAGATTTTATCTGCTTTGCCGTCTCCATCGGTATCTTCAAGGATGATTAGTTTATCGTCTGGTTTTGTGCCTGGATTTAACTGTGGATATGCCCAGGTGCATAACACCCAGAGACGCCCGAGTGGATCCCAGCGGAAACAGATAGGGTTGGAAATGCCCATGGTTTCATCTGCAAAAAGGTTAATCTGGAGGCGCGAGTCAATCGAGAAGGATGCTAATTCAGCTTCAGGTGAGTTATTCTTCTCTGGCGGGGAAACAGAGAGGGGATTCTGCCCACAAGTTAAAATGTCCGTTGCCAGAAGCGTAACTAAAAATAATACAAATCGTGTCATTGTAACCAATAGGTAGCTTAAAAGTGCTCGGAACAGGAATCGAACCTGCACCCACGTGAGTGGACTAGATCCTTAGTCTAGCGCGTCTACCAGTTCCGCCACCCGAGCATTATTTATGAATCTTAAATTCTGAGTTCAGAATCTGCAACGTGCTTGGCCATCGATCAAGTATATCTTTTTAACTTACTTTAACTTGGAACTGCCAGTTCTTTGTGGAGTAGCTTCACAGATCTGACGCCACCCTGGGAAACGCCAGTTGTTGGGAAAATCACGGCATTGCTTGGGTTTTGATCGATGTACTTTACAAGAATTCCCTTCAAGAAATATACAGGATCCGTCAGATTTCTCAGTCAAAGTTAAACCTGATCGAGACTGACGTAATTTAGTGAAATCTTGTATAAATTCATTTTCACTACAGCCTAGATCTTTTGACATTTTGCTGATTTCACTTTGGCTGACTGGAACTTCTCCAGGCCATTTGCAGCAATTACCGCATCTATCGCATTTATATTTAATTGTGGCGGTTTGCATGTATTAAGTTTATTTCAGAATGTTCAAAGGTATGGGATTAATTTCTACTGATAAAACTAATCAAATTGCGTTGTTTTTGAATAGATAAATATGATAAATAATAACGTAAGCCTCTGAATGTTAGTGTAATATATGATTATTTTTCTGAAATAATCTACATATCATTTTTATCACATTGCTAGACAAGAGGACGGGGCAGAATTAAAAAGTTTACAATATCTTTATTTTTAAGTTTTCTTAATTGGATTTGTTAGTTAATAATAAACCATCCTGATTTATTCACGAATAATTAGGGCTCTATTTCATATGATAAACGATTCTATCAATGGCCTACATTCTTAGCTGACAATTAAATTTTGAATATTTTCCATAAACTTTTTGGCCTACTAAATATGGATATTGGTATCGATTTGGGTACCGCAAATACTTTGGTCTATCTTAAGGATGAGGGTATTAAAGTTCGAGAACCTTCAGTCGTTGCTGTTAAGACAGGCACAACTGAGGTAGTTGCGGTGGGCTCTGAGGCGAAACGAATGTTGGGTAGGACACCTGATACGATATCAGCTATTAGACCATTGAGGGATGGAGTAATAGCTGATTTTGAGATTACGGAAGCTATGCTTAAGCATTTTATTAAGCAGGCAAGGACTAAGGTGAAGGGTAATAAGACAAAGCTCATTAGGGCTTCAAGAATTAGAGTCGTCATTGCTGTTCCATCAGGAATCACAGAAGTGGAAAAGAGAGCAGTTAAGGATTCAGCAAAGCAGGCAGGCGCTGATGAGGTTTATTTAATTGAGGAGCCTATGGCGGCTGCAATTGGTGTGGGGCTTCCTATACAGGATGCGAGCGGTAACATGATTGTAGATATTGGAGGGGGAACAACTGAAGTGGCAGTCATTTCTTTGTCTGGAATTGTTCAAAGTAGGAGCCTTAGGGTTGGAGGTGATAAGCTTGATGAGTCAATCATTGCTTATATGAAGCGTAAATATAATTTAATGATTGGTGAGCGGACTGCTGAGATGGTTAAGATTCAAATAGGATCGGCTACTGCACTTGAACAAGAATCAACAATGGATGTTAAGGGGCGCGATCTTGTTGATGGATTACCTAAGACTATAGAGGTGTCCTCGACAGAGATTCGTGAAGCGATGGCAGAGCCTTTGGCCGCCATACTTGGTTCCATTAAAGAGGCATTAGAGAGATGTCCTCCTGAATTGGCTGCGGACCTGGTTGATCGAGGAATTATGTTGGCAGGTGGAGGCGCTTTATTGGGTGGGATTGATGTATGGCTGACAGAACAGACCGGTCTTCCGACTCACCTTTCTGAGGACCCTCTTACTGCAGTGGTCGAGGGGACTGGTCGAGTGCTAAGTGAAGTTTCATATATAAAGAAAATGACCTCGGGCGGTGTATAAATATGGAAAGAAGTATTTGAATTGTTAAATTTTGAGCAATGAAGAAGTCCAATCTTGTAGCTCTTGTAATATTTTCTTTGGCAATGGTTTGGGTTTTTACTCTTGATAACAAAGGAGTTCATTCAGTTCAGTCCAAAATCCTTGGAGTTTTCGGGCTCGCTCATGAAACTGTTGTCAATCTTACTTACGATGAGGACGTTATTAATGGTGAGCCAATTTCTGCTAACGAGCTTTATCGGAAATATGAAAAGGAGCAGCTAGCGTTGCGCTATAATAAGTTACTGAAGGAGCTTTTTGAGTTGAGGGCCTGGCAAGGGCAAATTGATCTTCTTAGGGAGGAGAATATAGAGTTAAAAAGATCTCTTAATTTTGTTGAGTATAAAGGAAAGCAGAACCAGCAATTAGTTGTCGCTCGTGTCATTAAAAGGCAGAGCAGTAGCTGGTGGAGAACTTTTATTATTGATAAAGGGTATGAAGACGGGGTGGTGATTAATAGTCCAGTAATGACTCCAATTGCAGTTGATCGAGCGGATCAAGTTGAGGGTGCATTAGTTGGAAAGATCGCTTCAGTGGGGGAAGGGCAATCGACTGTCGTGCTGGTAACGGATGTTGAATGCAAAGTAAGCGCCTATGTACATGGCGTTTTTGCGAAACCGTCTGACAAGGGCCATGAAAGAGTTCAAGGGATACTTTCTGGTGCTCCTGGTGCTGGGAGGGAGGTTACTCATCTATTGCTTCAAAATTTACCTAAGGAGGCTGATAGATATGGAGTTTCTGCTGGAGCTAAGGTTTATTCTTCAGGTGTTGGGAATTCCGAAACTAAAGGCATTTTTCCTCCTGGGCTTATGCTTGGGTACGTTAAGGAATTTGAGGTTAGAGAATTCGACGCGGCTGCGCGTGTGCAGCCGGCTATTAATTTCAATCAACTTAGCTATGTTTTTGTTTTAGTGCCAATATCGACTCAAGAGATTAAGGGACAGGCTTCATTTATCCGTAAGCCGCAGTCAAATTCGAATAGACCTCCTAACGAAAATTAATGCATTTATCACGCCTGATCTTCACGCTTAGCTTAATTTCTTTAATTGGAATTGCATTGATGTTGGATGGTTTTTTCGCGTCACTTCTTAGTCCTTTTGGTGTAAGAATCTTACTTGTTCATACGATATTCCTAACTTGTTCACTTACAGTTTCATTCCCAATGATGCTAAGTTTAGCTTTTGCTGTTGGTTTTATTTGGGATTCAACTCAGATGGCTGTTACGGGTGCAAATGATGTTGGCTTTGGGTATTCAATTTTCCTGTTAGGTCTTACGGGATCTCTGATGCAGGGAGTGTGTCCATTATTTAAAAGAGGGCGGTGGGAAGTTCCAATCGTATTGGTCGGAGTAGCGACTGCTCTGCTGATAACTATAGAGTGGTTTTTTGTGAGCTTTGGTAGAGCTAAATTTATTGTTCCGGAAAGTTTCTGGAAAGAGCTTTGGGTTTCATCTTTATTGGGCATGCTTGCATCTCCTGTTTTCTTTTATCTAATATTCAAATTGAGCCGATTGACTGGCTGCCCCATACTTTCAATCAATGGGGGTCTTAAAAATGAAGTCTGAAGGTTATGACGTTTGGTTATAGATTAAGATTCTATCTTGTTGGCCTGATTTTAATAGGTGGATTTTCTGTCCTCCTAATCCGTTTATTTGTCATACAAATTAATAGGTATGATGAATTTTCTTCTAAAGTCCCAGGAACTTCAGAGGTTAAGGTTAGGATGCCTGGAGTGAGGGGTATTATTCGTGATCGAAGAGGAAGAGTCCTAGTGGAGAATATTGCTCGTTACGAAATGCAGTTTAATCTTAAGGAAATCCTTATTAATTATAGAAGAATCATAAAAGACGAGAACTTAGCTATTACTAAAATCAATAGAACAGCTTCGGTAAAAAAAGAACTTAAAGCAGTTCCTGTTAGTGTTTTTGACTTTAATGATGGGAGCGGAATTAGAAGGAAGAGGAAAGAGGACGATATGGTGACTATAGTTTCTGAATTAATTTTCCCTTATTTGGCAAGGATCGGACTTTATAAGGAATTTCATGCTGGAGATCTGCAGAGGCACTGGCGAACTCATGGTGGTCTTGTTCCTTATACTTATCGTGATGACCTTACTTTTGAGGAGTATGCTATTGCTGCCGAGCATTCATTGGATTTGCCGGGTGTTGCAGTAACAGCTCGCCCCATGCGAAAGTATGTTTATGGAGCATTGGCATCTCATATCTTAGGGTTTGTCCGTCAACCCGATATTAAAAAAGTTCCAGCCGAAGAGAGGAAGAAATGGGAATATTATGTGCCTGATGATTTTGGAGGAGATGGAATTGAAAAGACGATGAACCATTTTTTGAGAGGTAAACCAGGGCAAAGGATAATTTTAAAGGATGAAAAGGGTAGAGTCGTAGATTCTAAGAATGAGGCGGGGAAAGTTATTGGTGAAATAGCATATGAGCCTCCGAAGAGCGGTTCTGATGTTTGGCTCACGCTGGACCTTCGTTATCAATACATTGCTGAACAGGCATTAAGAAAAGTTGGACGAGGTGCTGTGGTGGTAGTTGCGCCGACATCATATAAAACGAAATTAAAAGCCTTAGGGAAGGAAGAGGAACATTGGGTATATGCTGGAGATATTCTGGCTATGGCGTCAGTTCCTTCATATGATCCAAATAAGTTTATCCCATCGATAAGTGAGAAAGATTGGAAAAAATATTTGGAGAATGATAATGATCCCCTTATTAACAGAGCATTGAAGGATCATGCTCCAGGATCGACTTTTAAGATTCCTGTTTCTTTATCTGGTATGCTAAGTGACACTGAAGTTAGGGCGTTCGACTGTTTAGGTGGAGCTCGCTTCGGCCCTAAGGTCTTTATGAAGTGTTGGGCGAGGTCTAAGGGATACACTCATGGTAGAATAAAGGTTCGCGAGGCTATTAAGACTTCGTGTAATGGGTTCTTTTATAGATATGGAAATGCCACGGGGATTGAAAATATATTGAAGGTTTCAAAATGGATGGGCCTTGGAACAAGATCGGGGATTCCTCTTAACAATGAAGATCCTGGATTCATTCCGAGTCCACAATGGAAGAGGGTGCAGGGTTTAGGCAATTGGGGTGAAGCTGATACGGCTCAAGTTTCGATTGGGCAAGGTGCTACTGAGGCGACGCCCCTTCAGATGGCTATGGTTGCTTCAACTGTAGCTAATGGGGGAAAATATTACCGCCCAAGGCTAATTCATAAGACGGTCGAGGAGGGTAAAGAAAAGCTTAAGACTTCTGAAGTGCAATATGACCTTACAAAATTAGGGATTCCTTCAGAAAAGATTGAAATTTGTAGGAGTGGAATGTGGGATGTTGTGAATGAGATAAGGGGCACGGCTAGGCGTGGAAAATCCAAAATCGTTCAATTATCAGGTAAAACAGGGACAGCTCAGACCGGACGTAAGCGTGCTAATGGAATGAACGAAACTAATGCTTGGTTTATATCATTTGCTCCTTATGACAAGCCAAAGCTTGCAGTATGTGTTATGGTTGAGAATGGTAAGGCTGGAGGTACTGTGTGTGCACCGATAGCCAAAAGAATCATTGATGGAATAATGTCTGTGGAACAATTCAATTTTAACCCTAAAGTTGCTTCGATAAAAGAATCGGAAGGGAATTTTGACTTTGTGGAGCTTGTGAGCTTTGATGATGACCCTACTGAGGCTTTTGTCGGTGATGATGATGGTGAAGATGGGACAGCTGTAGCGGCAACGCCAGCACCTGATACGGGCTATGCCATTAGGCAGGCTCAGGTGATTCCAACCGTAAAAAAAGCTCCAGATACTAGGGGTTCGGTTAAATCAAGGACCGTAAAACAACGAATAGGAATATTAGATAGGAAAGGCAGAGGGCGCTAGTAGCTACTGCTGAATGAATTTTGGTAATTAATTACCAAATAAGAAAATTTTAAACCTGAGTCATTATTATGGCTTGCAAAATTATTTTGAGAAATGTTCAAAAAACTAAGGGAGGCAAGGCGCCAGAAAGCGCTAGCCGCAGGATATCAAATTATAATAAATGCTGAGAAGCTTGAAACAAGGGTAGCGCAACTAAGAGACTCAAAGTTAGTAGATTATACAATAGAACGAACCGGAGATGAGAATATTGTTGGAAGTATTTTCAAGGGTCGCGTTAAGAACATAGAGCCTGGTTTAAAGGCTATGTTTGTTGATATAGGAACTGAAAAGAATGCTTTTTTGCATTTTTGGGATGCTATACCCGCGGCTTTAGATAAAGGGCTTGAAGAAGTTAATCGGAAAAAATCGAAGAAGAAGCCGAAGTATATTGAGTCAAATGATATACCAAGCATTTATCCTGTAGGTTCTGAGGTCCTGATTCAGGTTAGTAAGGGGGCAATAGGTGAAAAAGGGCCCAGGGTAACGACGAATATAACCCTACCGGGTAGATGCATGGTGCTGATGCCTCTTAATGATCAATTCGGAATATCTAGAAGGATTGATGATCCGAAGGAGCGGCAAAGATTGCGAAAAATCACAGAGAAAATGAATGTTCCCGAAGGGATGGGAGTGATTTTACGTACCGTTTGTAAGGGGCAGCGAGCACGTTTTTTGATAAGAGACTTACGCATGCTTACGAGCCAATGGGAAGAAATTGATCAGCTGAGGCGAGAGAATAAAGCGCCAGCATGGGTTTTCCGTGAGCCGGAGCTGGTAGAAAGAACGGTTCGAGATTTTCTTACTGATGAAGTGGCTGAAGTTCTTTGTGATGATGAGCCGACGGTTCAGAAAATGCAGGAATCCGTAGCTAAGATATCCCCTCGATCACGAAAGAGAATTCATTATATTTCAACAAAGCAGCCTATTTTTGAGAAGTTTAATATCGAGAAACAAATAAAAAGTGCTTTTGATCGGGAAGTTTGGATGCCTTGTGGAGGGTATATAGTAATTGATGAAACTGAAGCACTTATATCGATAGATGTTAATACTGGGAGAAATCGTGGCGGTAAAAACAAATCCGATAGGATGATTCTTGAAACAAATTTGCAGGCAGCGGATGAGGTGGCTAGACAATTGAGATTGAGAAATATCGGTGGCCTCATTGTAGTTGATTTTATAGATATGAAGGGGCGTAAAGATCAAAACGCTGTGCATCGACGCATGTTAAATCAAACCGATGCGGATAAGGCAAAGATTCAGGTTCTCCCTCTTTCGCAGCTTGGTTTAATGGAAATGACGCGGCAGAGGCTTAATGAAAGCTTGAGTAGGTCTATGTTTAATGATTGTCCTTCTTGCCAAGGTTCTGGACGAATAAAATCCGCGGAAAGTATCAGTGTTGAACTTCAGAGGAAACTTTCAGGACTAATTCAAAGTGGTGATGATAGTCTAGCTGACCTAGTTATTGTTGTTCACCCAGAGGTTATGCAGAGGCTAAAGGATGAAGATTCTAATGATTTACTGGAGATGGAAAGACGCCATCATGGAAGATTAACATTCCGTAGTGACCCAAGTGGTGCTCGGGAAGATTTTAAGATTGTGTGCCAGTCTACAGGCAAAGAGTTCACTTCCTGAGTCTAATTAATTTTCTGAAGATATGAGCCATTACTGCAATCAATGAGATTGCTCCGAGTATTATTGAAAATGAATCTCCCATTCGGGCATATAAAGTTTGTTTTGGATTTCTTGGAATCCGAATGAGCTCTGGTAAAGAGGCGGTAATGAAAGTATTTTTTTTCGTATCGCCATAGATCATTCGTTTTCCTCCAGGGGTCGATGCCCACCGATCATGAAGGTTTCCGGTGGAGTCAATGATGCAGCTAATTCCGGTGTTAGCGCTCCTAATCATTGGCCGTCTAAGTTCGATGCAACGGAACATTGCATTTGCTAAATGCTGCTCGGAGGCTGCGCTTTTTCCAAACCAACCATCATTAGTTACGTTGACAATTAATTGGGGCTCATTCTTGATGAATTTTCTGGCCAAGTTTCCAAAGGTATCCTCAAAACATACTAACGGTATAACACTATAATGTTCAGGTAGACTCATTTTTATGGGGTCAGCCTTTTTTCCGGGAGTAAAATCAACACCAATCGCGCTGGACGCCAATTTTTCGAGGAACGGCAGTGCTGACCTCAGTGGAACATACTCGCCGAAAGGGACGAGATGGATTTTCCGATATGTTTTGGCTGTAGAGGTATTTTTCCTAAGAACAACAATGGAATTATAAATGCCTTCTTGAGGTATATTTTCATTTAATCCTAAGACCAGTTCAAAGTCATTAACGGATAGAAGGTTATTTAAATAAGTTTGTGTTTCTTTGTCATGTAATGAGTAGGGTAATGAACTTTCGGGCCAGACTACCAAATCGAAATCGGCCTTTTCAAGGGTCAGGTAAGGAGTAGTTAGATCCCAGTATCTTTTGTAAATTTTCTGAGCAGAATTGGCGTCCCATTTTTCGGTTTGATCAATGCCTCCTTGAACTAAAAGGACGCTAACCTCGATGTGATCCTCTTTTTCTTTAGTGAGGCTGTTAGTTCCGTAAATAAAAATAGATACAATTAATATGATTCCGACGGCAAAGTCCGGATGCGCTTTGAGTCTACTTGTCTTTATTTCCCTTGCGATACGGAATATTAATGAAGTGAAAATTGATGAGCAGAATACGATTACAAAAGAAAGGCCAGTGACTCCAATTAGATCTACGATTTGTATCATAACTAGATCATTTTTGAGCCCTACGCCAAGACCGTTCCAAGGAAATCCTGTGAATAACCATCCTCTAAGCCATTCTAATCCGCACCAAGCAGATCCATTTAGAAATGCACATCTGAGGCTTTCAATAGAAGGGTTAGAGAATAACCTTTTTGATTTCAAAGAGGCATCAACTGCTTTAGAATCAAAGAATGATGGTCTGCCTATGGTGGCGGCAAATGCCCCCCATATTGCGAAATATAATGCTAGAAATGCTGGCAGCAGAGTGCAGGCGGCTAAATGAATGTGATGCAGCCATGAGAGATTTATCAGAAAGAAAGTTAAACCGGCGGCGTAACCTAGCGTGGCTCCTCTGAGTGCACGTTTTTTGTAAGATGTTTTAGCAGATCCAAACCATATTGCAGAAATTAGCGGAATGAGGGAAATCCAAATTAGTTCTCCGAGATTAAATTGGGGGTAGCAGAGAGATAGAATGATGCCGGATAACAAAGATGTAATTGTTGCCCAGGGTCTGGAAAGTAGTTTTAGTTTTTGGAGCAGAATAAATTTAAGTTAGTTGCTCTAAGATAGCCTTTTTTGAATGTCTTCTTGAATCCATGCCCAAAGGGAAGTCAGCCCTTCGGATGTTTGTGATTTTATTATATGCAGATTCTTGTTTTGTATTTCTTCCTTTGATGCGTATCCATAAAAGTAATATTTTATTTTAGGCTCAGTTCCAGAAGGCCTCACCGCAAACCGACGTCCATCATCGAGCTCAATGAATAGCATCTTTTCTTTTGGAATAAGATCACCTTCAGCATCTTTAATTGTTTCTTCAGAAAAATTGATAATCTTCTTAACCTCAGACCCATCACATTTAATCGGGGGTTGATTGGAATAGGATTGTATCAGGGTTTCTATGCATTCAGCGCCATCGGCACCTTCGAATACCTTATTAGTATTCATTTCTATGTAGTATCCAAATTCAGAATATATGTTGTCTAGAAGTTGAATTAAGCTCATTCCTTTAGAGGCTGCGAATGCAGCTGTTTCTGCGAACAACACAACAGCGCTGTTGCCATCCTTGTCGCGAGTAAAGTCACAGGCCAGATAACCGTAACTTTCTTCTCCTCCAAATATGAAAAAGGTACCTTTGTCTAGCTGAACATTTCGAGCGTCGCTGACACTGAGTGACTTATATGTGGCATATACATCATCAGGCAAGGACCTTTCATACGCACCTAGTTTTTGACTGATGTATTTAAATCCTGTCAAAGTATCAATCATTTTAATGCCATAATGATCTGCAATGCTTCGTTGCAATTCGGTGGTGACAAAAGTTTTAATGACTACAGAATTATGCCGGTTCTGCTGATTAAGAATGTTTAATTCGAATAGTGTTTTGATTCTATAATAGAGGAGTAGTGATCCTATTTGATTCCCTGTCAATAGCTCCATTTTCCCTGATTCGTTTCTTACTGCGACACCCATCCTGTCGCAATCTGGGTCAGTTCCGATTACTAGATCAGAGCCGTTAGATTCAGCCAAGTCGATACCCATTTTTAAAGCAGGGCCATTTTCTGGGTTTGGTGAATCTACGGTCGGGAATCGGCCGTCTGGAGAATCCTGTTCAGTTACTGTCTCGCATTTGAAGCCCAAATCATTCAGTAGTTGAGGTACGTGGACACCCCCCGCTCCATGCAGTGCAGTAAACACTATTTTCAATGAATTATTTTGATTAACGAGATCGGGCTGGAGTACTAGAGATTTTACTCGGTCAAGGTACTCTGTCTCAACGATTTCAGGCACAGAGGATACGCTCCCTTGTTCAGAGTTTGGGAGTGGGTCAAATTGTTCAGTAGAAATACTGTTAACTCTTTCAATTATTCCTTGAGTGTGCGGTGGAATTATCGCTGCTCCGTCAGAAAAATTAACCTTGTACCCGTTATCGTGATAAGGATTATGGCTGGCCGTTATCATGACTCCAGCATGGCAATTAAGTTCTCTGATCGCGAATGACATTACTGGTGTTGCTTTATGGCTATTAAACAAATACACGTCAGCACCTATCTTGGCTGCTATATCGGCGCACAGCACTGCAAAATCTTTGGAGAAGTGTCTTGTGTCGTGACAAAAAACGATCCGAACCCGCTCATCAGAGCTTTCGCCTTTGAGCCATTTTTGTAAGTAATGAATGAGGCCTCTGGTCGCCCGATTTAGGTTATATGTGTTCATTGCATTGCTGCCAATGCATGGATGTTCAGGTCTTCCATTAGGGCCTCCAGCTCCCTGTTCAGATTTTGTAATTATGCGGCCAATGGTTCTGCCTCTGAGCCCTCCCGTACCAAATGATAAGCACTTATAGAATCGATCATTAAGTTCTTCCCAATTATTGCCTTGTGCTAATTCTTCTACGGATGAAATGTATAGAGGATTGGGGTTGGACCCTAAAAAATCTGATATATTCTTAAGGGACGAATCAAGAAGTTTTCCTTCTGAATTTGCGAGGCTAAGTCTTGATGTTAGATCGTCCATGTTGTTTTTTGGTAACTATAGATTTTGAATAAACAAATAAATACTGCCTTTATAAAACGCAAAGGGATTCTTTCCAAAGAGACTGATTCTTTTAGACTTTTTGATGGTGTTGGAGACGGTATTGCAGATCTTTTCATCGATGTTTTTGCCGGTCATTGGCTCGTTTCTTATTTAGACGAAAAGCCTGTAGATGCGATCGAATGTGAATTGCCTAGGAAAAGTTTGTGGTTCAAAAAGCTAGATAAAACTGAAAAAGAATCTGCTCAGTGTGAAGAAGGGGATCCTGCAATTGGGAGAATTAAAATTAAAGAGAATAATGTTAAGTATTTAGTCGATCTTGAAATTGGTTATTCACAAGGCATTTTTCTCGATCAACGTGATAATCGATTGGAGGTCAGGATTAGATCATCAGGGATTAGGGTTTTAAACTGTTTTTCATATACTTGCGCGTTCTCACTAGTTGCGGCTCTCGGGGGCGCCGTTTCAACGACAAGTATTGACCTATCTAATTCATATCTTCAGTGGGGAAAACGTAACTTCCAGCTAAATGGAATCGATCTGGATCATGATGACCATTATTTTTGCAGAGGTGATGTTTTTGAGTGGTTACGACAGTTCAGGAAGAAGAATAGGATGTTTGGAGGCATCATCCTAGACCCGCCCTCTTTTTCTAGAGCTGGAAGGCGCGGAGTCTTTAGCGCTGAAAAAGACTATTCTTCACTAGTGAGTGAGGCTGCTCATCTTATTGAACAAGGAGGGTGGATTCTAGCCTCATGTAACCATCGTGGTGTTTCCAGTGAAAAATTTGTTAACGCATTAACAATTGGGATCGATAATGCTAGAAGAAATATTAAAACAATTGATCGGAAACCAATGGCTAGTGACTTTTCTGGCGAGGAGTATCTTAAAAGCTTTTGGATCGAGATAGAATAAAATTGAATAAAACCATTATAGAGATCTTTGCAATTAACGCTGGAAGAGGTTATCCGTTTATTTAATGCGTATTCTCAAACATGATGAACCAAATTTTGAGAGGAAAGCTGCTAAAGTTTTCAATAGGCGAGCCGTTCCTGCGGAAGACTTACGTATTTCCGTTGAAAAAATTATTTCAATGGTTCGTAGCGATGGAGATAAAGCGCTTTTCGCTTTAACTCAAAAATATGATGGCGCATCTATCGGTGCTAAGGATTTGCTCGTCAAAAGGGGTGAAATAAATAAGGCAAAGAGCTCCGCTTGTGGTCAGGTGAAAGAAGCTATTAGTATTTCTCAAGCCAATGTGAAGAACTTTGCGTTAAGGGGGTTAAGAAAGAACTGGGAAATGAAAAATGCTCAAGGAGCAACCGTGGGTGAGGTTTTTCAGCCTTTTTCACGCGTAGGTGTATATGTTCCAGGAGGATCAGCCCCTCTGGTTTCAACTTCACTTATGACTGTCGCCATCGCTGAGGCCGCAGGAGTTGAAGAAATTGTGGTTTGTACACCTCCAAATAAGGAAGGTGAAATTAATTCAGAGTTACTTTATGCTCTTGAGGTTTCAGGAGCTACTGAGATTTATAAGGTTGGAGGCGCGCAGGCCATCGCAGCAATGTCTTTGGGCACTAAAAGTGTTGGTCAGGTTGACAAGGTTTTTGGTCCTGGAAATTCTTTTGTTGTTGAGGCAAAGAGGCAGTTGTTTGGTAGTATTGCGGTTGATTTACTTCCTGGCCCTAGTGAAATTTTTGTGTTGGCTGATTCTAGTGGACGTGCTGATTGGATAGCTTCTGACCTCTTAGCTCAGGCTGAGCATGGCGGGGATAGTCAAATCGCTTTTGCTACAACCTCAATTAAGCTCCTTGAGAAAGTTAAGGGTGAATTGAATTCTCAGGCGAAGCTTCTTAATAGAAGAAAACAAATATCCGAAGTAATGAAGAGTGGGACTAGTCTTGTTCTATTGAAATCTATCAAGCAGGGGATAAAACTAGCCAATGATTTTGCGCCTGAGCACCTTTCTTTAATTGTTAAGAACAAAGAGGAAGTCCTTCCTAAATTAAAAACATGCGGAGCTATATTTATAGGATCTTATTCTCCGGTTTCTGTTGGAGACTTTTTAGCAGGGCCTAGTCATACATTGCCTACAGGTGGTGCGGGCAAATCTTTTTCTGGTCTAACTGCTGATATGTTTCAGAGGCGGACAAGTTTCATTGAGTTGGATAAGAAATCCTTGAAGAAATCTATACCTATAGTTGAGGTTTTTGCAGAGATTGAGGGATTAGATGCTCATGGAAATTCTGCACGTATAAGAGGGACTCAATGAGCGGAGAAGCTATTGATTTTTTCATCAAAGCTTAGAGTTATTTGTTCGATATCATCGGATATTAAGGACCAGTCGGAGTATAGTTTTTCTACCTCTGCATGAATTTCTTTGTATTCTTTAGTCACATCCGCTGATTCTTTTGATTTAAAGAAAGCTGGATCAGTCATAGCTTTCTCGATTTCTAATTTTCTATCTTCAACTAATTTAATATTATCTTCGATTCCTTCTAACTTTTCTTGAAGAGGTTTTAGAGTTTCAGCCTTCTCTTGACGTATTTTCCCTTGTAATTTTCTTGTCTCTTTGCGGTTAGGTGACGAAGAGGTTCCTTGTTTGGTTTTTTGTTCGTCTAATTGTGGGCTGAAAATCTCTTCTTCTTTTTTCTTTTCAATATAATCAGATAGATTGCCAGGATAACTTCTTGGGGTTGTGCCGTTAGAGTAAAACTCTATAACTTTGTCAGTTATTGGATCTAAGAAATCACGATTATGAGAAACGATTACAATTGTCCCTTGGTATGCAAGTAGGGCCTCTTGCAGAACATTTTGGGACTGCATGTCTAAATGGTTTGTTGGCTCATCAAGAATTAGGAAATTTGCTGGTTTTAGTAAAATTTTGGCAAGAGAGAGGCGACTCCTTTCACCACCTGACAGGACAGAAACCTTTTTGAATACATCATCACCTCTAAATAGAAAACAACCCAATAGAGAGCGTAAATTTCCTCCATTGTCTCTTCCTACTACTTCTTCTATAGTTTCTAATACAGACATGGAAGGGTTAAGCTTTTCTGCATGATCCTGCGCGAAATGGGAAATGCTCACTTTATGGCCTGTTTTACGTTCACCTGAATCAACTACATCTGCTCCAGATAAGATCCTTGAGAAAGTTGATTTTCCAGCACCGTTAGCACCTATGATTGCAATCTTTTCACCTCTATCGATTCGGAAATCTAAGTTTTTAAAGACTATATTTTCTCCATACGAACGAGTAACATTGGCCAGCTCAATAACTATCTGACCTGATCTTTCTGGTTGAGGAAATCTAAGTTTAATTGCCTTTTCTGATTCTTGAGGAAGTTCAATTCTTTCAAGTCTTTCAAGTTGTTTGAGCCGGCTTTGAGCTTGCGAGGCTCTTCGCGCTTTTGATCTGAAACGATTAATGAATTGTTCGGCCTTTGCGATGTCCTTTTGCTGATTGTTGTAGGCTCTTTGAATTTGTTCTCTGAGAATGGCGCTTTGTTCAATGTAGTAACTATAATTACCCGAAAATTCGTTAACTTTCCCGCTTTCGAAAGCTAGTGTTTTCCTGACTATAGAATCAAGAAATGCGCGGTCATGAGAGATTAAAATTACCGCGCCTTGATAATTTTGTATATAAGACTCAAGCCATAGTTGAGAATCCATGTCTAGGTGATTTGTGGGTTCGTCAAGTAACAGGATGGAAGGTTTTTGAAGTAGCAATTTTGCTAATGCAATACGCATTTGCCAGCCTCCTGAAAATTCTTCTGTTTTCCGATTGAAGTCACTATCCTTAAAACCGAGTCCACTGAGAACCTTTTCAATCGTCGGTTTCATTTTTCCTATATCATAATTATCCAGATCAATTTGTAGCTCTCCATATATTTCTAGAGTTTCAGCGTATTCTGAGCTGGAGGTGTCTAATGAACCTAACTGATTGCTTGCTTCCTCTAACTTATTTTTAATCTCTAAAGCGTTTTCGAATGCGGATTCTGCTTCATCGAAAAGAGTGCTTCCTGAATGTTTTATTCCGTCCTGAGGTAGATAGCCAACTTCAATATATTTTGCGCGGTTAACATTGCCGGAGTCAGGTGTCATTGTGCCAGCAATGATTTTCATAAGAGTTGATTTACCGGCACCATTTGGGCCAGCAAAGCAAATTCTGTCCTTGGAACTTACAGTGAACGAGAGTTCCTTATAAAGTACTCTGCCAAGGAATTGAACTGAAATATTATCAACGGACAGCATGGCTGGATATTAATTCTAATCAGCCGGGTTTCAATCGCTGAGAGCAAATTTTGACAAATTATGAAATAATATCGCTAATTACCTTACCGTGAACGTCAGTGAGTCGAAAGTCTCTCCCTGCATACCGGTATGTGAGCTTTTCGTGATCAAAGCCTAGCAATCGAAGAATCGTAGCGTGCAAGTCATGCACGTGAACAGGATTTTCTACAGCCTTAAAGCCAAATTCATCCGTGGCGCCATAAGTATGCCCACCTTTGGCCCCTCCTCCGGCCATCCAAACAGTAAATCCCCAATGATTATGATCTCTACCGTTGATCTTACCTTGATTTGAACCCGGCTTAGGCATTTCGACTACAGGCGTACGTCCAAACTCACCTCCCCAAATGACCAGTGTTTCGTCAAGCATGCCTCTTTGCTTAAGATCAGCTAGAAGAGCTCCTATGGATTGGTCACATTGCTTTGCGAGTTTACGGTGATTGACTTCAAGGTCGTCGTGGCTGTCCCAGGGCTGGCCAGCGCCATGCCAAAGTTGAACGTATCGCACTCCTCGCTCTACTAGTCTGCGTGCTATAAGAGTTTGTCGGCCGTGTATTCCCTTGCCGTAAAGCTCTTGTATTGATTTAGGTTCTTTTGAGATGTCAAATGCGTCAGTTGCATCTATCTGCATTCTATAGGCCAATTCGAATGATTGAAGTCTGGATTCAAGGTCAGCATCATTCGATCTTTTTTCTTGGTGTCTTCTATTTAATTTCTCAATTAGATCTAATTGAGAACGTTGCTGCTGCATGGTTAATTTTGAGTTTTTTATATTATTGATGAGTTTATCAATTGTTTTGTGTTTTGAGTCGATATAAGTTCCCTGATAAACTCCTGGGAGAAAACCGGCCTGCCAGTTCTGAGATTCTTGAATAGGGTATCCTCCTGGACACATAGAAATAAAGCTGGGAAGGTTTTGATTTTCTGTTCCTAGTCCATAACTTACCCATGAGCCTATGCTTGGCCTTATTAGTCTCGGTTCTCCGCAATTCATTAATAGGAGAGAAGGTTCGTGGTTAGGCACATCAGCATGCATGGAACGTATGATGCATAGGTCGTCAGCAGAACGGGCAACATTGGGGAACAGTTCACTGATTTCTAAGCCGCTCTGGCCATGTTTTTTAAAGCTGAAGGGTGATTTTAGAGCGGCGCCTGTTGGTCGCTCTGTTTTCAGATAATCAATTGGAAGTTTTTTCCCGTCATATTTTGTTAATGCGGGTTTCGGATCAAATGTATCTACGTGGGAAGGGCCGCCATTCATGAATAAATGAATGACGGATTTAGCTTTTGCCGGAAAATGAGGTTTTTTCGGCAATAGTGGATTAATAGCAGATTGTGCCTCTTCTTGTAATAAAGCGCTTAAGGACAATGCGCCAAATCCGTTTCCTAAGCGATTAATAAAATCTCTTCTAGTGAAGAAAGGGTGTCCATTGTTCGTTAATTTTTGCATCGCTAATCAACGAAAATAAACTCGTTAGTGGATAATAAGGCCTGTGCGAGTTGATCCCAAATTGGATAAACGGCATCAGTTCTTTTGTTTTTGCTTTGTGTAGATGCAATAAAGTTGAGTGAGTCCAGAAGTTCTTCACTACTGGGATTTCGGGACAAAATCTGTTGATAAAGCAATGTAATTTTATCGTTATTTTTTGTTAATTGATTAAATCGTGGAGAATTAGCAATAGCAGTGGATTGATCCTGAATTAATTTACCATTTAAAATAAAAAGCGCTTGCTGAGGGACCGTCGTTTCGAGGCGCTTTGGTGAGTGAACGTCAGGGCTGGCAAAATCGAAGGTTCTAAAAACTGGGGGCAAATTTTGTCGTTCTATACGAGCATATATTGAGCGTCGAGTTGAGTAGTTAGATGAAGCTATATCGACGGGCCGCCCATACATTGTTGTATCAAGTTTTCCAGACACATAAAGAATCGAATCTCTGAACGACTCAAAATCTAGGCGTTTCCTGTTTGCTCTTGTGAAGATCCGATTCTCAGGATCTATTTGCTGAGTCTCTGTTTCCTTTAAGCCTATGGATGATTGTTTATAGGTCGAACTTAGAAGAATAGAGCGGATAAGTTTTTTAGTGGACCATCCGCCCTTGATGAAATTGAAGGCTAAGTAATCTAGCAGTTCAGGATGGGAAGGGGAGGTGCTTCTTAACCCAAAATCACTTGGAGTAGATACTAAGTGACTTCCCATGAGATGACCCCAAACGCGATTGGCCCAAACTCTTGAAGTTAAAGGATTTGTATCACTGGCAATTGACCGAGCCATTTCAAGGCGTCCGCTCCCTTTTGTGTAGGGGATTCTTTGTTGGCCTTTCAAAAAACCAAGAAACTGGCGGGGCACTTTTTTTCCCTTATTGTTGGGGTTGCCTCTCTCAAAAATTCTAGGTTCACGAGGTGCCGAACGATCGACTAAAACCATTGCCTTAGCAGGAGCTCCATGGTGAGTAGTTTTTATTTTGGCTAGATTCCTTCTGAGGTTTCTAACATGTTGTTGGCCTTTGGTTTCTAGTAGTGAAAAAATTTTTGAGGATGGAATTATGACGTGGTCTAGTTCATTATGAAATTCGTTAGTGAGTTTAGACGCAGAGAACAGAGAAGCATATATTTGAGCTACCTCTTCCATGCTACCAGGCGATTTTTTTTTCAATAACGAAAGTATGGTTTTATTTGCTTTGCTTTCGTTCTTCTCAAGATCATTCAGCGAGAGTTGCAATGATTGGATGAATGAATCTTCTTTGAGAGAATATAATTTGAACCATGCCGCGTAAATAGGGTCTCCAGATTTTTTCTTTGCTTTCAAATAGTCTCTCCACCTGATCGTTGGTTCATGAAGTAATAATTTCGATGATGCGAGTTTTTTTAATTCATCGGTGCTTAGATTTATTCCCTCTGAAGCGGTCAGAAGGTATTTTTCAATAAAGCTTTTTTGAATTAGTTCTTTTGACCTTTTTTCCAAGTAAGAGTTAATCTCAGACTGTTTTGAATCTAGAATGCTTTTAAAGGAATTGTATGCTTCCAGATCATTGGGCGCTCCTAAAAGTGGGAGTTCAGAAGGTTCTGTAGAGCTATCAAAAACTCCATAGAGTGAATAATAATCACTGATCGGAATGGGATCATACTTGTGATCGTGGCATCTTGAGCATGCGACAGTAAGGCCCATTAATCCTCTGAAGGTGACGTCAATTCTATCATCAATAATGTCAGGATTTCTGTTTAGAAATCTTCTCCCGACCGTAAGAAATCCCATTGCTGCTAGGTTCTTTTTATTTCCATTGTTTTTGATGATCTTGTCTGCTGCTAGCTGATAGACTATAAATTGGTTGTACGGCAAATCTTGGTTCAGTGAATTGATTACCCAGTCTCTATAAGCATAAGCGTAGGGATATTCTCTAGACTCTTGAAAAACGTAACCTTTGGTGTCGGCGTATCTTGCGATATCAAGCCAATGCCTAGCCCATTTTTCCCCAAATTTCGGGGAACTCAATAGATTGTCGACAAGACTAACGTAGGCATTTGGATCCGAATTATTAATGAAACTTTCTGTGTCACTGTACTTAGGAGGATGGCCGAGAAGGTCAAAGTAAATGCGTCTGATTAGTGTTTTCCGTGTGGCTTCCTTTGATGGATTTAGTTTTGCATCCTTAATTTTTCGTAAGATGAATCGATCGATTGTTGTCTCTCCCCAATCATTTTGTTGGGATTTAGGCGGAGGTGGGTTCTTGATTGGGGAAAAAGCCCAATGGCTTGAGCTGTTTGTGACTTCTTCAGAAATAGCTTTCCCCGTATCTGTACTGGGTAATAAAAAAAGAACAGTAAGCGCGTAGATGATTGGTGCATGACCAATCCTAAAAAACTGTAAAACTATGAATGGAGACTTCAAATTTACTTATTATTTAAATATAAATTTGCAGATTATAAGCCTATTCTTCAAGTAATAGGTAAGTTATAGCAAATATTTTGTGATTATTATTCCTAATTAAATCTGGTGATGAGGATGTATTTACAGAAGAATCAAACAATTCTAGACTGAAGATGATAATGAATTCGATAATTAGAAAATTTATAGCCTTAACTTTATTGACCCTCTGTACCGATTCTTTTTCACAGGAGCGATTGCCATATGCGGTTCAGAAATTGATTAAGGATTACGAGACTTATGAAAAGGATATTACTGAAAAAGCTTCAGAATTAATTAAGAAGAAGCGTCTTGCGACTATTAAAACCTTGGAATTGGAATCAGCTAAGCTGACCAAAACTGGGAATGACGCTCTTGCGCGGACAGTTTTGGAATTGGCATCAGCAATGACTGAAGGCAAGGAATTAAGCGTCTCAGAAAGTAACGAAACGTCAGGAGATTCTAGATGGAACTCTTTATTTAAGCCTGAATCTCTTCCTGATACATGGATTATCCCTGAAGATCCGGATGGTGGGAGGGACTATGCAGGGGGCGTTTTATTGATGAAGTCAGTATTTGAGGACTCAGTGGCACTTCATGAAGCACCCGAAGGAGATCTTGTTGTGCGACTTAGATTGAAGATAGAAGATAATGATAATAAAGACACCAAGGATGAGAGGAAAACTGCTAGCGTTGGATTTATTAATTCGAAAGAGAGCCTTGTCTTGGCCAGTGTGAATCCATCTGGAACCGTTAGCGGTTATACAAATATTACTCCAGAGACGGATTTGGGCAATGAGAAGAGCGGTCTTAGAGAGGGCAAATTTACTGAAGTTCAGATTGCATGGGTCGCTACATACTTTCTGGTTTTTGTTAAGGACAAGTTATTAATCAAGTCTGATGTGGGGATTCCTAGGGGCAATGCTAAAATTTCTTTATTAGCTGATAACAGCAATGCCTCATTTAGTGATGTCGAATATTTAAAGCCGACACTGGATGATTTGAAGAAAATGGCTGCGGGGAACCCTCTCGATTAGGCGCTAGATTTTGATGAAAATTAGGAGCTGCTAGGCATGGCCCTAACGGCACCGACAGAAATGCCTCCATCAACGAGTATGGTTTGGCCAGTGACGTAGGCGCTAGCATCCGAGGAAAGGAATAAACAAGTTCCATCAAGATCATTTGGTTTGCCTATTCTTCCTAGAGGAATTTTTTCTTCGATGTAGTCGACCCATTTCTTATCTTCAAAAAGTTTAGCGTTTTGCTCCGTTTTAAACCAGCCAGGGGCAAGGCAATTTACGGTGACTCCTTTGTCGCCCCAATCGTGAGCAAGACTCATGGTCACTTGTTTAATTCCTCCGCGGCTAGCTCCGTAAGGTGCTAGGCCAGCATATCCAGCAACACAGGTTACGGATCCGATGTTAACGATTCTTCCATAATTTCTTTCTGTCATTCCTTTGGCAATGGCTTGGGCGAGGAAGAAGGCTCCTTTGAGATTTGTATCCACAACTGTGTTCCAATCTTCCCAGGAAACTTCAAGTGCCGGTTTTCTAATGTTGCAGCCTGCATTGTTGATTAGAATATCGATTCCACCGAGTTCTTGTTCGGCTTTGTTTGCTGCGGTCCGTATGCTTTCCAGGTTCAGAACATCCATTTCCAGAGGCACACATTTTGAACCCGTGCTTTCGATCTCATTACTGGTTCCTTCTAATGAGGATAATGTTCTGCTTGTTATCGCGACATCAGCGCCGGCTTTCGCTAATGCATTTGCAAACTGACGACCTAGACCTCGACTTGCGCCGCTAACAAAAGCCTTTTTACCTTCAATGCTAAACATGATTTTAATAGTTGATCGGGTGATGGTTTAATTTATTTCGGAGTCAGGTCTAAGAATAACTTTAAGCATGTCTTCCTTCCCATCATGGAGTCGCTTAAACCATTCTGACCCTTCAGATAGTGGGGCTATCGCGGTGATCATATCGCTTACTTTTATTGAGCCATTTGCAATTAATTCAAGTGACTCAGAGTATTCACATTCCGATGCGCATGATCCGTAAAGTGTGAGTTCGCGCGTAACTACTGATTGTAGAGGGAATTCTGTCTTGTTTTGTATGTTTCCAATGATGCCAATGCTGCCACCCTTACGTACACTTTCAATGGCAAGATTAAGAGTAGGGGACATTCCGACTACTTCCATAGCTATGTCGGCTCCGCCCCGTGTCAGTGCGCTTATTTCCTTTAGAGCATTCTCATCACTGATTATTCCATGGTCGGCTCCGACACTAATTGCAGTTTTAATTTTTTCAGGATCAATGTCCACGGCAATTATTTTAGCAGCCCCTCTAATTCTTAGGGCCTGAATCACTAGTAAGCCAATCATTCCTGAGCCTATGACAACTGCAGTGTCGCCATCCTTGACTGGGGTTCGATTTACTCCGTGAAGAGCAATGGATACTGGTTCTACAAATGCGGCCTCCTCAAAGGATAATTTATCCGGGATCTTATAAAGAATTCTCTCTGGTACGGAGACATATTCTGCAAATGCGCCGTGCTGGCGATATTCGCCCGGAGATACACCTAGTACTTTTCGATTTTCACAAAGATTAACTTTGCCTGCATCGCAATATTTACATGAGCCACAGTAAATAGTTGAATCAAAGGTGACTCTGTCTCCTATGTTCCAGTCTGTCACTTCTGAACCAATAGAAGAGATAGTTCCCGCTGCTTCATGACCCATTATTATTGGAGGGATTCTTCGACCCGTGCTTCCGTCCATTCCGTGAATGTCGCTCCCACAAATTCCGCATGCATTTACACGAATAAGCACATCAGTGTTTCCATATTCAGGATCAGGGGCGTCCCCGTAACTTAGTTGGTTGTAGGCCTCTAGTGTCAGTGCTTTCATGAGAAATTAAATCTATAATCAACATGTCCAGTAATAGCCATGTAAATATGCTGATTTTGTAATAGGATACTGATTTGAACTAGTGTTACTTTTTTAATATGGAAAAACGTTCATTTCTTCTTACTTTCTTTTGTTTTCTAATTCCTTTTTCATTTATAGGAGCTGTAGAAAATAGGCCAAATATCATTTTAGTCTTTTGTGATGATTTGGGTTATGGGGACATTGGAGCATTTGGTTCCAAGACACACGCTACACCCATGTTAGATCAAATGGCTAAAGAGGGAATGCGTCTCACTGACTTTTATTCTACTTGCTCTGTTTGTACTCCTTCTCGCTCCAGTCTAATGACTGGTTGCTATCCTCGTCGGGTCAACATGCATGTGGATGAGAAGAATTTATGTGTGCTGTTTCCTGCAGCGCGCAAGGGCCTTAACCCTAATGAAATCACCATAGCCGAAATCTTCCAAAAAGAAGATTATCGAACTATGTGTATTGGGAAGTGGCATCTTGGTGATCACCCGGATTTCATGCCTACTAACCAAGGGTTTGATTCATATTTTGGTATTCCATACAGCAATGATATGAATCGTAAGAACGTCCCATTGCCTCTAGTTCGCGACCTCACTGTAATTAGGGATAGTGTTCAGCGCGATGATACCATTACGGAGCAATATACGAAGGAAGCCGTTAAGTTCATAAAGGATGCCAGTAAAAAACCATTCTTTCTTTATCTACCACATACGGCTGTACATTTACCTTTAGTGCCAGGGAAAAGATTTAAAAATAGTAGTAAAGATGGGGCTTACGGTGATTGGGTGCAGGAAATTGATTGGTCAATGGGTGAACTGTTAAAGGCGGTAAAATCTGAAGGCATCGATGAGAATACTTTAATTTTATTCACCTCTGATAATGGGTCAGCAAGAGAAAAACAGGGTAGTAATTTACCTTTGCGCGGACGTAAGGGACGAACTGATGAGGGAGGTATGCGCGTCCCATGTGTCGTTCGCTGGCCTGGAAAAATACCTGCTGGAACTAGTAGTGATTTAATTACGAGCACCATCGATTTATTGCCAACATTTGCTGCAATTAGCGGAGGTAAAATACCTAATGATCGCACCATTGATGGTGTGAATATTTGGCCGGTTTTGAGTGGAAAGGCAAAGACAAATGTGCGCGAAGCATTCTTTTATTACCAGATGGACCAATTGCAGGCCGTCCGTTCAGGTGATTGGAAACTTTTTGTTGAAATGAATTCAAAGAAACGGAATTGGGGTAAGCCTGAAGGAAAAAGAGAGATGGCTCTGTACAATTTGGCTGAAGATATCCATGAAGACAATAACGTCGCTGATGATAATCCAAAAATAGTTAAGAGCTTACAATGCTGGGCTCGTGTAGCACGCAAAGATCTTGGTGATGTCGGGCTCCAAGGCAAGGGGCAGCGTAAGGCAGGGTGGGTAGAAAAGGCTTCTCCCAGACTTCTCAAAGGAAATCCAGTGACGAGCGGAAACGAACAGATCAAAAAATGAAGGCTGTGATTGAACTGAACAATACTTCAGCCTAGTTCATGTTAGAAGTTTTATTAGGGGTTTACTGTTTTTATAGGGAAAATATCTCGATTTTTGTTTGAGCGTATGGCAAATATATATAGTTATGGCTTCTAATGTATCAGATCCAGAACGTTATGATGGACGAATGCTTTATAGGCGGTGCGGACAATGGGGTCTTAAATTGCCTGCTATAACACTTGGATTTTGGCATACTTTTGGGGGAGATGATGTCACTGAATTGCAGAGGGACATTGTTTATACAGCATTCGATCAAGGGATTACTCACTTTGACCTTGCTAATAATTATGGGCCGCCTTACGGAAGCGCAGAAGTAAATGCCGGTAGAATATTGAGCGATCTTCCACGGCATGAAATTGTTATTTCAACTAAAGCTGGTTATGATATGTGGCCAGGACCATATGGGGAATGGGGATCACGTAAGTATCTTTTAAATAGCTTAGATCAATCTCTGGAAAGACTCGGGATGCCGTATGTCGATCTTTTTTATAGTCATCGGTTTGACCCTGATACACCGATGGAAGAAACGTTAGGAGCGCTTAATTCAGCAGTGGAACAAGGTAAGGCTCTTTACGCTGGTATAAGTAGTTATAGTTCTGATCAGACTATTAAAGCTGTCCGTATCTGTAAAGAGAATGGCTGGGCGCCAATCATTATACATCAACCGAACTATTCAATGTTTAATCGGTGGATCGAAACAAGTTTACTGGATACTGCTGAAAACAATGGAATTGGAATCATTGCTTTTTGTCCGCTGTATCAAGGTCTATTGACAGATAAGTATTTGGATGGAGTTCCAGAGTCTTCTAGAGCAGCAAATACACAAGGTTTGATTAGAGGAGAAGAATTAAATGAGTTGATTATTAATTGTTTGCGTAAATTAAATGGGGTAGCAAGAGACCGTGGTCAATCATTGGCGCAAATGGCTCTGTCGTGGGTGCTTCGTGATGGTCGAGTCACTTCGGCGCTGATAGGAGCTAGCTCGCCCGAACAAATAATTGAGAATTGCAAGAGTGTTCATGCTTGCGAATTTTCATCTGAAGAAATAGAAAAAATTGATAATTTATTATCTAAAATCAATTTGCCGCCGTCTTTATGGGCAGGAGGGGTTTAGTCGATTGCTTTTTCACAGCGAGGACACAAATGATTCTCATGTTGGCTCTCTAATAGCCGCCAGCATCTGGGGCACTTTGGATGTGTGGACTTTACAGTAGTTGCTTGAGGTTCTCCCTGATCTGTAATAATTGTAAGTGAGCTGAGCATGAAGAATTCATTAACATCTTCAGCGCTGCCAAGTAATTCTTCTGGTGTAGTACTGCTTTCTGGTAATGAAAGTTCAACCGAAGCCTCGTAATTGGATCTGATTACTTTTTCTTGTCTTAAAGGCTCAATCGATTGTTGTATCAAGTTCCTGTAATTTAGCAATTGACCGACTTTTTCAATGGCCTTACCTGGCACGTGCTCCGGGTCAGGCTTGGGGAATAAAGCGCAATGAATGTCACCCGGTGAATGCCCAGCATGTTCCCACGCTTCGTCGGCTGTATAGCAGAGTATCGGGGCTAGTAGATGGCATAGGTTATCAAATACTTTAGACATGCATGTTTGAGCCGAACGCCTCTTGTGAGTATTAGGAAGGTCACAATACATCCTATCTTTAGTTATATCGATATAAATACTGCTTAAGTCGTTGGTGCAGAAGTTGTTGATGGAGTTATATGCTTTTCTAAACTGAAATGTTTCGTACCCTTTTGTGCATTCAAGAATCACTTGATGCAAGCGTTCAAGAATCCATTGATCAATGAGTGACATTTGGTCATAAGGGATTGTGTCTTTTTTGTTATCAAAATCATGAAGATTTCCCAGAAGAATTCGCAGCGTATTACGAATTCTTCTGTATGTATCAGAAGTTTGCTTAAATAGGCCTTCCCCGAAAGGAACTTCGGTCTCCCAGTCAACACTAGCGACCCATAGGCGAAGTATATCTGCTCCAAATTTGGAAACAAAATGATCTGCTTCCATGGGTTTAACTTTTTTCTTTTTCTTTTTGTCTTTTGAATTGGCTTGATCTGATTTGGAAACTTTCTTTCCAGTATCCTGATCAACAACGAAACCATGAGTAAGAACAGATTTATATGGTGCCGTTCCTCTGGTTACCATGCTGATCATTAAGGAACTTTGGAACCAGCCTCTGTGCTGATCTGTTGCTTCAAGGTAAAGGTCTGCGGGGGAGCTAAGTTCCGGGTGCCGATCGCATACGGCTAAATGGCTAGAGCCAGAATCGATCCATACATCAAGCGTATCTTTGCAGCGGGACGTTTCTTTAGGGAGATTCATTTTATCAGCCCACCAACTATCATCTTGCTCGAACCATAGGTTTGAGCCTTCTTTCTCAAGAATTTCAGCAACTTGGCGAGCGAGATCGCCATCAATTATAGGGTTGCCATCAACTTGATAAAAGACTGGTAATGGGACTCCCCACGTTCGTTGACGGGAGATGCACCAGTCAGGTCTTGATTCCACTGTTCCGTAAATCCTGTTTCTATTTTTATTTGGCAACCATTCTACAGTGTCAATTTCTTCGAGTGCTTCTTTGCGAAATGCGTCAATAGCAATAAAAAATTGCGGGACTGCACGGAAAATAATGGGTGTCTTGGATCTCCAACAATGAGGATAGGAATGTTCGTATTCTTCTTTGCCAAGTAGGGCCTTTTCTGAATTGAGGATGTCTATTATTGGCTCGTTGGATCTTAGTACGTGATTTCCTACAAGCTCAGGTATTCCTACTTCTTCTGTGTAATTACCCAGGTCATCGACAGGAGATAAGATGTCCAAGCCTGCTTCTTTTCCAGCTAGGTAGTCATCACTACCGTGGCCAGGAGCAATGTGGACTGCTCCTGTGCCGGTTTCGGTTGTGACGAAATTTGCAAATATTACTGGGGAATCTCGAGATAAGAAGGGGTGTTGGGTGATTGTATTTGAGAATTGGATACCTTTTATCTCACTGTGTGTTTCTATGAGGGTGAATTTTGTAGCCGAGGAGAATTTTTCAATTAGTTCTTTTGCAATAACTAGTCGCTCAGTTACTCCTTCATGATTTTTGAATTCGCCATCAATATAAGTTAATTGCTCATGGAGAGCGATTGCCATGTTTGCAGGTAGAGTCCATGGCGTAGTGGTCCAAATGACTAGTGCTGAATCACCTGCAAGATGTCCTGACTTAATAGGAAACTTCACATAAACAGAAGTGTCAGTGACATCCTTGTATTCAACTTCTGCCTCTGCCAGAGCTGTCTGAGCCCCGAAGCTCCATTGAACCGGTTTTTTGCTAGCATAGACTAAGTCCTTATCAATGAATTTGGCGAATGCACGAATGATGTCTGACTCGTAAGTAGGATCTAGTGTGAGGTAAGGATTTTGCCAATCAGCTAGAACACCCAAACGCCGGAAAGAGTTTCTTTGGATGTCTATAAAATTTCGTGCAAACGAATCACATCTCCGCCTAATTTCTGCAGGATCCAGTCCCTGAGCTTTTTCAACTACTTTGTATTCGATGGGCAGTCCATGACAATCCCAACCCGGGATATAAGGAGTTTCCATTCCGAACATTGATTTCGACTTAATGACTAAATCTTTGAGAACCTTATTGAGGGCGGTTCCCATGTGCACATCTCCATTCGCAAATGGTGGGCCATCATGAAGAATGTATTTTTCGGATTCATCCTTCTTACGAGAAGTTTGAATTTTTTCGTAAAGTCCAATTTGATCCCATTTATCTAGCCTTTGGGGTTCGCTTTCAACGAGCCCCGCACGCATTGGGAAATCGGTTTTAGGTAGATTTAAGGTATCTTTATAATTTGGTCCCGTGTCGCCCATAACGTTTTAAAGAGCGCGGACATTAGCACTGGCAAATTTCTGGGTCAATGAGTTCGAAGCTATTTCCCGTTGATAGAATGCGACTGAAGGCTTAAGTTTAAGCACTTAAGCAAAAAAATAAGGGTAAAAAATGGATAAACTTACTAAAGGCATTTTTGGAATCACAGTTACTGTTACTGTTATTGGTGTGGTTTGCATCATGAGTTTAGTGATGAAACTCTCTGATGAAAAGGATAAGACAGCTGGTTTGATTGGACAAATAAATGAACGAAATACTACTAGGCAAGATGACAGAGTAGGTGCTTTTGAGAAGCAGATGAAAGATGTATTGACTCAGCAGCAAGTTGAGAATGATAAGAGAATTGCTGAACTCAGAGAAGAGATGAAGTCAGCTTCAAGCGACGCGGCAAATGACTTGAAGGCCGTTAAGGCTGAAAGAGCTCAGTTGTCTGAGACGATAGCTAAGACAATAAGGGAAAAAAAAGAAGCCGAAGAGTTGACTCCTCTACAGAAGAAAATACGAGAAGCGCCAGCGATAGGTAAAGTTATTGCCGTGAAAGAAGGGCTTGGTTTTGTTGTTATTAATGCAGGCTCTTCTAAGGGGATTGAAGAGGGCTCTCGTTTCAATATTAGACGAGACAAATTTATTGTAGCAGAAGTAGAGATTAATGAAGTCGTGGATGCTGATAATTCAATTGGAAATATCGATTCGAGTAAACAGCCTCCAGGAATTAGTATTCGAAAAGGAGATGAAGTGATTGGGCATCCAATCTTTTAATACAGCTTACCGATCACGGTAGTGTATCGGTTATGGCATCAAGCATCGAAGCGATGCTCCCTTCTGTTTCATCGCCCATGTTTGAAATTCGGAAAGTAGTACCTTTTATTTTTCCATAACCACCATTTATTATTAACGAATGCTTTTCTTTCATTGATGCTATCCAAGACGGAACGTCGATGTTTAGATTGTTGGCGACGCAAGTGAGTGATTTGGAGCGGTAGCCTTCTGGTGCGAAATGTTGAAAATTATTTTTCGCTACCCAATCGTGAACCATTGAATTTAGCTGCATATGCCGAGCGTATCGTTCGTCCAACCCTTCATTGAATATCTTGTTAAGCTGATGCTGGAGGCCGTATAGCAGTGAAATACAGGGCGTGCTAGGGGTCATCATTTTTTCCCAATTCTTGTGAAATTCGAGAAAGTCAAAATAGTAACCACGGTTAGGTGTGCTATTGGCGCGTTCGAGGGCCTTCTCTGAAACAGTAAACAAGGCAAGGCCCGGAGGAAGAGCTAAGGCTTTCTGACTGCCAGTGAGAACAACATCGATTCCGTTCTCAGATGTGTTAATAGGTACAGCAGAAAAAGATGATACAGTATCGACTACTAATAGTACGTCCGGATATTGAGATACGACTTCAGCAATTTCATTCAATGGATTCATTACGCCCGTTGAAGTTTCATTATGGACCAATGTTACCAGATCAAATTCACCTTCAGAGAGTGCTTTATCTAAACTTGAAGGTGATATTGGGGAGCCCCATTCCGCCGTGAGAGCTTCAGCTTCTATTCCGCATCGTTCTGAAACATTAAGCCATTTATCTGAAAAGGCTCCGTTGCAGCAATTTAAAACTTTTTTTTGTGCTAAGTTTCTGACGGCGGCTTCCATTACCCCCCATGCTGATGAGGTGCTGAGATAAACCGGTCCTTCTGTTCCAAATAGAGCTTGTAGTTTTGGATGGATGTCCTCGTAAAGTTTTACAAAATCATTTCCACGATGACCTATCATTGCAGCACCCATGGCATTGAACGTGTCATCAGATACATTGATGGGGCCGGGGTTATATAGTCTAACTGATTTTTGAGACATGGATTAAATTGTATTGATACTTTTGCTGATAGATGTCGCTCATCTTTGTCTGCATGCAAGTGTCGGTTCTCGTCAATTATTGATCTTGCTTTGCTTAGCATTTCACAAACATTCTAGTTAATTGAATAGCAATTTATCATTTATGATAAATAACGAAGAAATATGCATTTTAGTTATTTTCACTTGTTTGTAATCGATTTGAATCTATAATTATTATAATTAATCATATTAATTGATATTACCCGCAATTAATATTTAAAGTAATTCTCAAAAAAGATAATCACTATGGCTACAGAAGATGCACCTGAGTTAATGACAGTTAAGGAAACGGCCGAATATCTGAGGATTCCTTTGCCAACCGTTTATTATTTGGTGCAAAGAGGGCAATTGCCAGCCATTCAGATAGGTGGTCGTTGGCGCATAAAGAGAAGTTTACTTGATTCAGAGGTATTAAAAAAAGAAGAGGGTGGTCAGCCAACTGTTTTGGTTGTTGATGATGATCCCGCCCTTCAAACACTGTTCAAACAATTTTTGAAGAAAGCAGGATTCGGAAGAATCGTTGTTGGGTCTGGCGCCGAAGCTATTTCTTATGCTAAAAAGCAGGAATTTGATTTAGTATTTCTTGATCTCAAACTACCTGATATTTCCGGTGATGAATTATATGCTAAGCTAAAGGCTATTCACCCGGAGCTTCCTATAGTTATCATTACTGGTTACCCAGACAGTGAAATTCTAAGTAAGATATTAGCAAGCGGCCCTGTAACGGTCATTAAAAAACCAATCGAGTTTGAGCAATTAAACAGAACGGTTAAGATTCTTGGACATAAAGGTGCTGGTCACGAGGCAACGGCTTAAAGGTAATAAGAGGTTAGTATTTGCTGTTAGCTAGTTTGTTCTAAATTTGCTAGGTCTACTTATGCAAATTTTCATCATTGTTAATTACTAAATATCTGTTTTCCGATGGAATTTGGAGATCTGCGCGGCATTTTGTAATATGTACCCCAGTTTAGGGACAGGTTGTTTATTATTAATTTAGAGGAAGCAGTCGTCGGGTCAGATAACTTTTCTAACGTGTTCTCGATTTGGCGGTTTTGTATTCTCTGGGCGTTCGTTTTGTTATTGTGCATGGGGATTGAAGGTGTGGATTATCCCCTGGACGGCAAGGTAGAAAAGGTCGATAAAGATTGTCTTTACGCTTTTCTTGAAAGAGGAGTGGGTGCTTGTTCTCACGCCGATCGGATTTGATGGTAGCGGCGGTAGTCTAGCTTTAGATGAAGATTTCTTAGTTTTTGAAGTGGGGCATGTGAAGGAGGTGTAGAAAGAGCGTAGCAATGCATACTTGCGAAACCTTCGTCGAGCTTGCGTGCCTTTTATCAAACGTAACCATGAAGGCGTTGGCTATGGTAAGCGATTGGTTGTTCATGCAGAGGCAATAGCAAAGAGCTGGAGAGCGGATAAAATTTACGCTCTATCTACACAGGCTAGCGGTTTTTTCGAGAATCTAGAGTGGCGGGAGGGGAGCCTAGATAATTTGCCGATTGATAGGGCGTAACAATTGAAAGTGAGTGGCAGGAATTTAAAAATTTATTTTAAGATTCTTGCCTAAAAGGTGAGCCTGTGATCTTTGCTTAAGATTACAAAGATTAGTTTTGTGGCTTTTCTTCTTCCTCTTTTTCTGCCTTGACTGCCTCTTCTTCTGCCGTTTCGATAGAATGTTTAAATTCGTCTTTTGCTTTTTTGAACTCTCCGGAAGCTTTTCCGATTCCTCTGGCAAGTTCGGGGAGTTTTTTTGCTCCAAATAAGAGTAGAACGACAGCTCCAATTGCTATGACTTCTGGTCCTCCTAATGCAAAAGCAATTAAATATGGATTAATCATGATTTTATAAATTAAGCGAAGTTTTATTTTTTTGAATCCGTTTCTTTGGCTGCATCTTCTGTTGCGGCTTTTAATTCCTTTTCTGATTCTAATCGACCTTTTTTGAGTTCTCCACTCGCCTGTCCAATGCTCCTTGCTAATTTAGGGATTTTTTTTGCCCCGAACAGGACGATAATAATTATTGCTAGGATGATGATTTCTTGTCCTCCTAGAAAAGCTAATAGCTGTGTAGTAATCATTTAAATTAGTTTAGTAGAATTTGAATAAGTGCGCAAAAGGAAAGTTTAGTGGTTTCTTTACATGTAATCCTAAAGAATTAGCATTGAGAGCAATGAGCCCTGATTCTCTTCCTATTTATGATTCTGAAGAAGCGATTATTAAAGCTTTTTCGGGAAAAGGCCTGATTCGGCTCGTTCTTGAAGCCCCGACAGGTTCAGGCAAATCGACTCAGATTCCTAAAATATTGCTCAATAATGAGCTAATTAGCAAAGGACAAGTTGTGATTTTACAGCCTAGGCGGGTCGCAGCCAGAATGCTTGCTAGACGGGTTGCTTATGAAAGAAAGGGGGCTTTAGGAGAGGAAATTGGATATCAGGTTCGTTTTGAAAGGGTTTACGGGAAGAAAACGAAGGTCCGATTTGTGACTGAAGGGATTCTTTTGAGGCAGTTCCTTGGTGATTCTAATTTGAGGGGTGTTGATACTATCATATTTGATGAGTTTCATGAGAGACACATACATACGGATGTCATGTTGGCTCTGGCTGTGAGATTACAAGAAACTACTAGAAAGGATTTAAAAATCATTGTGATGTCGGCAACGCTAGATTCAGAAAAGATAGCAGAGTATCTAGGTGGTTGTTCGGTCGTGCGCTCTGAGGGGAGGGCATATCCAGTTGATGTGATTCAATTGAAAAGAAATTCTGTTAAGGAGCCGTTGTGGGATTCGGTTGTTAGTGTTTTCAAGAAGGAGATTCTAAAGAAAAACATTGAAGGAGATGTGCTGATTTTTCTGCCAGGTGTTTACGATATTCGGAGGACTGTTGAAAGATTAAGAAAGGTACCGAAGCTTAAAGGGTGTCAGATACTTCCTCTATATGGTGATTTGTCTCCAGCTGACCAAGATCGAGCTCTTACCAAAAGTGAAACAAGGAAGATTGTTGTTTCTACTAATGTTGCAGAAACATCTCTTACTATTGATGGGGTTAAAATTGTTATTGATTCAGGTTTAGCTAGGATTGCAAGATTTGATAAGAGTAGAGGAATTAACACGTTAAGGATTGAAAAAATATCGCAATCCTCTGCGCAGCAACGTGCTGGCAGGGCGGGGAGGCTATGCCCCGGTAAATGTTATAGACTTTGGTCTGAAAGTGATCATGCGGCTCGAGAAGTTGATCTTATGCCTGAGCTTTTGCGGCTCGATTTATCTGAAGTGTTACTTTTGTTGTTGGTCGCTGATATTAATCTAGAACTAGATTTAAAGTGGGTGGATTTGCCGCCAGAAGAATCATTGAGAGCGAGCCTTTCTATGTTGTCAGCACTGGGGGCAGTTGAAGTGGATACGTACAGAATAACTGAGGTTGGCCGAAGAATGGCGGCGTATCCTGTCCATCCGAGATTTGCGCGCATGCTGTTGGAAGCATTAGAAAATGAGTGTGCAGCAGAAGCAGCTTTGTGCGTGGCTTTGTGCCAAGGGCGTAACATTTTCATTCAAAGTTCATCAGTTGATTCGAGCGAGTTTTGTAATCCCGATGACATTTCAGATTTCCAACCAATGATCAGGGCGTGGTTATTTGCCTTTAGGGCAAAATTTGATTTTAATAAATGCGATGCGTATGGGATCAATGCAAGGGCAGCGCGTGAGGCTGGTGCCATCATGGAAAGCTTATTAAAAATAGCAAGGGGTCAGGGATACTGTATTGAATCACTGCGAAGTGATTGCGATGGTGAGACTTTAGCTAAGGTCCTTCTTGTCGGATTTTATGATAACCTAGCAGTTAGAATGTCTGAGGGAACATTGTCTTGTAAATTAGTGGGGTCTCGCAGAGGCAAGTTGACAAAAGGAAGTGTTGCGTCTTCTGAGCGGATAATAGTGGCTGCAGAAGTTGCTGAGATTGAAGGTAAAGATGTAAACGTTATTATTTCTAAAGCGACTTCTATTAAGATGAATTGGCTGAAGGATGTCTTTCCTGATCAGGTCAAAGAAGAGAAAGTTTGTCGATATGATGTTGGGACGAAGAGAGTTGTCGGAGCCATGGTCACAAGATTCATTGATCTTGAATTGAAGGCTAAATCCTCACAAAACTTTCCCCGCGGTCAGGCTGGGTTAGTGTTAGCAAATGCTGTCATTGAACAAAAATTAAAACTCAAAGGGTGGAATAGTGAGTGCGATTCTTGGTTACGAAGAGTTGATTGTGTGAGAAAGAGTTGTCCTGAGCTAGATCTTCCCGAGTTTAGCGAAGAAGATAGACGACTTGTCATTAATGAGTTTTGCCAAGGATCAGTCAGTTATAAAGAGATCAAGGAGCTTGACGTTTGGCCGTTTCTGAAAGTTTGGCTTTCGACTGAGCAGAGGTTATTAATAGAGAGGCTTGCACCAAAAAAAATAACACTTAGTAATGCTCGCGAGATTAAAATTGTATATGAAGATAGTGGCCCAAAAATTTCTATTATTCTGCAAAAACTGTACGATGTGATGAGCGTGCCGACCATATGTAATGGCAAGGTATCTGTACTTGTTGAGATACTTGGCCCTAATCACCGTCCAGTCCAACGGACTGAGGATCTTAAAGGTTTCTGGGCTTCCAGTTACCCGGAAATTAAAAAACAGTTAAGGGGGAGATATCCTAAGCATGAGTGGCGGTGAGTTATTCTGTTTTGTTAATTGCCAACATCTGGCTAGTGTAGAAGTCTTGTAGTATTGAATTAAGGATTATGGATGTAATATTTCTAATAATTGGCTTGGTTGGTTTGTACTTTGGTGCCGAATGGTTAGTCAATGGAAGTTCGCAGCTTGCATCAAAGGCTGGCGTTTCTCCTTTGGTTATTGGGTTGACGGTAGTTGCATTAGGTACAAGCGCTCCAGAGCTTGCTGTGTGTTTGAGTTTGAATTTCAGTGGCAGTGCTGATGCAGCAATAGGTAACATTGTTGGATCTAATATATGCAATATTCTTCTTATACTTGGATTCAGTGGCGTTGTCATGCCTCTTGCTATTCATCGGCAAGTGTTGCGAAAAGAAATGCCTATTTTGCTAATCGTTTCATTTTTGCTTGTGTGCATGCTGGTCGACCAACGTTTGTCTAGGTTGGAAGGTTGTGTCCTTGTTGTAGGTATAGTTTTGTACATCGCTTCTAACTTCGGCTTCTTGGGCAAGGCTTCGAGTGCTGATGAGATTGAGCAAATCAATAAAAATGAGAGGTCCTTTGCGTATCTTTTCTTTCTTATTATTTTTGGATTGGGGTTACTTGTGGTGGGAGCTAATTTTTTTCAGAAAGGTGGAATTGGAATCGCCAAATCCTTAGGCGTTTCTGAGGCCGTTATAGGCTTAACCGTTTTGGCCTTTGGAACATCATTACCTGAATTAGCGACTTCGATAGTCGCATGCATGAAAAAGCAGGGGGATCTTATTGCAGGTAACGCAATAGGTTCATCAGTTTTCAACATCTTGGCAATTCTTGGAATTACCATTGTGGCTAAGCCCATGCCTCAGGTTAAGGGAATAGATCCCACGGACTTAATTTTTATGGTTGGATCCGTGTTTCTTGTTGGAGCCTTAATGATGAGTAAATTAAAATTAGGCAGGTGCAAAGGGGGCGCAATGATTGGGCTGTATGTTCTCTACGTGATTTTGATTGTGAGAAGGCCTTAGGGAGCGACCGATTCTAAGAGTTTGAGAATAGAACTCGATGGGATACACGACTTGATAACCATTTGTAAATTCCGTGCAATTCCTTCACTTTTGCTGTAATAAATTGAATTAGTTGCGGCCACAACACCTATGACTGATCCAGATGTGTCGAAAACAGGAGACCCGCTTGATCCTTTGGCAAAATCAGCAGTAATAGCTAATCTGGGTGAACCTTTTTCTTTGCCTCCTCTTTGTTTGTAGTATCTCGAGATGATGCCTCTCGATACCGTGTAAAACCTGCCTTCTGGATGACTAATCACAGTCACGTCTGAACCGACCGGTGCTGACTTTGCAATTGACAGTGGTTTAAATTCATCACCCTTGAGTTTAACGATCGCGAGATCATCTTTTTCAGATGAAGCTACAATTTTTTCTATTGGATAAATCTCACCTTGGATGTTCATGGCGCCGAAAGCGCTAGCCTTTGAGTTTTTCATGACGTGATAGTTAGTCACTGCTAGGCCATCTCTTGTTATTATGAAACCACCTGCAATATTTCCATGCCAATTAGAACATCGATCGCATTTATAGATACTCCCTAAGCAAAGGACGCTGTCTTTGCGGTTCTTGTATATTTCTGAGCTTCGGAGGTTTGTGTCAGAAATTTTGGGGAGGTCGGTATGAATTTTATTTTGTTCTTTAAGTTGTGTGAATATTAAGGTGGTGTCAGTTGTCTTTTTATCATCTTTTAACTTACCTAATTTTCTTTCGAATTGCACTTTAATGCTGGCGTCGTTAATGGGGTGATCATTGCCGTCACTAAATGCTCTGGTAGTGAGCAAGTTGACGAGTAACGGAAAAATGAGGAGAGGAGCCTGGTGAAATCTCATATCTAATCTATCTAATTGCTGAGTTTGTTTAAAGAATCTAATAAAAGTACAGCATCTTTCCAGTGAACTTCATCCTTACTGAATTTGATGTAAATTTTAAGAGCAGCTATTGCCTCTTGGGTTCTTCCTAGTTTAGCCAAAGCGTATCCTCTTGGTCGATAGTAATTATAATAAGTCGGATATTCTATTACTGCTTTACCTGACCACGTTGCAAGTTCTTCCCAGTTCTCTTCATATTCAGCGTTAATTATTCGCAATGAGTATCGATCCCTTTCTGATATAATTTGCGAATCCAGATATTTGAACCAGCCCTCAGAAATGACCGACTTATCATTGAGTCTTTTTGCTGAATCATAAATAAAACGTATGGATTGAAAATCCAAGTAACGTGCTGCTTTTGCTGTACTCTGAACTGTGATTTCTTTGGCTATTTGATCTGCTTTTTTAATTTTATCTGTAAATCCACTCATAATGAGAGCGGGCCAGCTAATATCTAATAAATCTGCCGAGAATAGTTGGTCATCTGAAATCTCAAGAAGTGCTTCTTTAAGCTTCTCGATGTTTTTATGAGCCATAAGGAGACCTAGTTTAGTTGGGATGAGTATATTTTCTAATACAGTGTGTTTTAATCCTCTCCATGCTTGATCGATGTTAACGGGTTTCCCTAGACGGATATCGCCTGATTGTGTTTCTGTTATTATTGTTGCAGCATATGAGAACGGATCCCGGTTCTTGTCTCTGTGTTTCTCAAATGTTTTAAATAGTCGTTCACGTAGATCTTTGTCATCAGTGTCTATGATTGAAGGAGAAGAAAAAATGCTGAATGATTTTTCAAGGTCAGGAATGTTGCTTCGCATCAAGTTTTCAATCAATTGAAATGAAAATCTAACTTGGTTTTGATCACGCGGCATCAGTTCAGCCAAGTCAAACCAAAATCTTGGTGAGCTTTCTATTGTGGAATTGCTTAAAGCTCTTTTGAGCAGCAATCCGAATGCGTCTTTTTGAGTTAGGCGTTTTAAATCTACAGACTGTTTATAATCACTAATATCAATAATTCCATTGGGACTTGAATCGGGATAAAGAGCAGTTATCAATTTATGCATCGATTTACCAAAGGGAACGGATGCTTTTGCTCTTTGTAATGAATTTCGAATGGCAGAAGTTAATACTTCTTGCCTTTGTCTTAATTGATTTTGGACTTTCCAGCTTGTTGATTCATTGAGAATCTTTTCTGCTAAATCTAATGAACCAATAGATAAAGACCTTTCAAATATCTGTGCGATGACGGCAAAGCTTGAGGCGTCTAGAATTCCTGAGATGATATTTTGGTAGCATTGGGATAATGATTCGTTAGAGGTTAAGTCAGTGCTGGAAAATGCACCGTACGTCTGTATTGCGGATACAATTCTAGCGTTTTTTCTGTCGAGAAGGGGGTGTGTTATTGCGTGTGTTATGTCTCTTTTTCTGGACATTGTCAGCGCTTCATCCATAGAAAAAACAAGAAGCAATTGAATTAGTTGCTGTGGGAACCGGTCGTCTGAAATTAAATCACGCAACATTTTTCTAGCAGTTGAATATTTATCACAGCTTGAATAAATTTCAGTGAAGGCTCTTTGAAATGAATCTTCTCTGAGTGCTCGAGGGTATTGCTTGGAGCTTGAGACTAGTACATGTAGCTTCAAATGCTCTTCTCTTGATAGTTTAAATAACGATGGGTTTGCTAAAACTCTTTCAATATTAATATTTTTCAATCGCGCATCATTGAATCCGCTAGGAAGAGTAAAGTTTAGCCATTCAGGTGAGTGTGACTGAAACCAATCTTGGATTGCTTTCGTGAATTCTTTGGTTGTGACAATACCGAAACTAATTTCGTTCAGTCTAGATGTGAGGGTCTGGTGAATTTGCTGATTGGAGCGAATTTCGGGATCCTTCACTTCTTTTAAAAGGAGTTTCTCTTCTTTTGCATAGTCTTCAATTTTTCTATAAATTTGAGCTAGTGACAGTACTGTTTGAGGTCTATTGCTTAGTTTTTTGTTTGAAGCTAGTAGATTTTCCAATGCATTTTTTGGTTCTTTCGTCTCCGTTTTTCCATTGATGGCAAGGTGAGCCCATAATCTTATAATGGTTTCAGTGACTTCATCATTTTCTGAGTCTTCATCCAAAAAGGTTTTTATGTTTTTGATGGCATTATTATGATCGTTGATAACTGAGAAGCTGATCGTTTTGTATAGTTTGGATCGTCTATCAAATTCCTTGTTACCTGAAAATGTTCCGTTACAGATTAGCATGAGCAGCTCATGCACATCGTTTTGCAGGTTGTTTTGGATTTGTGGTAATAAGAAGCAAAGTGTAGTTCCCACTTCATTGAGAGATGAGGGGCACCATCTGAGATTATGCATTAATAGATCGAGCTGATCATAGAAAAGAATGGCGTTATTAGTAGCTATGGATTGAGCAATGTTTTTTTGGACCTGTCCTGATTCAGTTGAATTGGAAATTCTTAGATCTTTTATATTTAATTTGGCACCTGAGGCCTTACGTAGGGCCAGCCATTTTGGCCACCAAGTTTTTGAATGGTCCCAATAGAGGCTCAATTCATTTTCATTTGAGGCTAGTAATAAAAGTGTTTCTAGTGTCTTCGGTGAGGATGTGATCTTTCTTAATGCGGGTTTTGTATTCTTTAGTGAGAGTAATTTTTGGATGGCTTTTGCATTCTGGCCTAATTCAAGGTGAATGATTGCTGACCTTAGAGTGAAGTCGATTGGCTGTGGATGAGTATCAATGCCGTCATTAGTGGACGCATACAGATCAAGTGCTTCAGTGAATAGTTCTTGGAATTCTTTTAATTTCCCAAGCTTCCCGATTGCAGTGTATCGAGCTGCTGGAGAAAGTTTGGGCCTCTTGAGGATTTCATTTAATACTTCCTCTTGTTTTTGGGATTCTCCATTTCGTCCATAATGTCTAGCTGATAGAAAACGACCCTCCAAATTAAAGGTGTTGTCTGGAGGTAGTTGACTGCAGGCGTTGATTAGTGCAGGGAAGAAAGGTTCGGTTAACAGGCGGCATTTTCCGCTTTCTTCTCTTAGATCAACTATAGCGGCAAGTTTCCATAGCCTTTCGGCATAAGTTGGATCGTTTGGGAATTTAATTAAATATGCTGCGCTATATATAATAAAATCATCAATTAAATTTGGGTTATCGAGTTGATTTATTTTTTCTGAGAGTTTTTTTTGCGTGTCGAAATCCTTTAGTATTTTTAAAAACTCAATTTCTTTGTTCAGTTTAGCTTGTACGTAAAACTTAAGATTTCTGCTTATACGAATGCAGCTTTGTTTTAAGGCTTCATTTCCAGTCTCTGGGTTTAATAACTTATCTATTGCTTTCTTGATGGAAGGCGGAGGTGATTGTGCTTTGCTTTGGTCTGTTAATAAGAAAACTACTAAAAGAGTGAAGGCAAGAGTGGCCGTCATTTTGTAGAATGATGGATTCAGTCGCATTAATTAATTTTTAGGTTATTGGTATAGATATAGCAATATTAGGTTTGCTTTGAATTTAGCCAACGTGGGGGGCTCGCTCCACTAATAACAATAACAATTTCACCTTTTACTGGTTTTTGTGAAAATAAATTAGCGACTTCAAGTGTGTTGCCTCTTTTGAATTCTTCGAACTTTTTAGTTAATTCTCGCGCTACAACTATGGGTCTTTCTGGTTCAAGTACGGATAGCATTTCAAGTGTAGATACGATGCGGTAGGGAGAATCAAAGAAAATTGAAGTTTCCGCTCTTTGTAATGCTTGTTGCAGTTCGTCTTGGCGGGCTTTCTTCTTGGTGGATAAGAAGCCACCGAAATAAAAACGATCAGCAGGAAAACCTGACCCGGCAAGGGCTGCGGTTACTGCAGATGGCCCCGGGATCACTACGACTTCACAATCTTCTGATGAGGCGAGATGAACGAGTCTTGAGCCGGGGTCAGAGATTAATGGCGTCCCTGCGTCAGTTATATAAGCTACATCATAACCGCTTTTCATCTTTTCAATGAGATGAGCAGTCCGTGACGCCTCATTATGTTTGTGTAGACTTATTCTGTTGGTATCAATTTCGTATTTACTTAACAATTTTCCGCTGTGTCGGGTATCCTCACACGCGATAATGTCGGCAGCTTTTAAGCATTCGATTGCTCTAGGTGAAATATCCAACGAATTTCCGATTGGTGTGGAAACTATGAATAGTGTGCCTCGTTGGCTCTCCATTAAGATTATGAATAATTAGAAACCTTCACTTATACGAGCCGATATTTTTTTCGCTAAATCATTAGCGGCTAGTTGTATAGCTTGTCGTTTAGTTAGTTGAAAGTTTGAATCTAAATAACTAGTGCTACGTCCTATGATTGAACCTTTGTCTAATATTTTACCAGTAAGGTTTTCTTCAAGAGAAATAATGACTTCAATAATGATTTCAATTTCTTTAGTTTTTAAAACGTTTTCACGAGTTGATCTTAATTGTCTTCTCGAAATATTTTTAATGGTAGCAAATAAGGTAGCATCAGAATGGGCTGGTTTGGATATCCGATAAGCACCAGTTTGTTGAAGGGCTTTGATTGTGGCATTCGTTACTAGTGTTTGTAGGCGGGGTTCGAGCGTCTCATTTTTGAATATTGGGACAGTGACTGAGTTCACCTTTTGTAGGTGAGCGGGTTTATTGTTTCCAAGTTTATACCCTACGCATGAGCTCATTCCAATCAGGATAATGATAGAATTTATAGCGAATTGCATTCCTTTTAATTTATATAATGTCAAAGCTAAAATTTAATAAGCGGTTCTAATTAACGGAAATCGAATTTAACTTTCTGGAGGTGGAGGTGGGAGTATTACTGGCCCCTTCTTCTCATTGGATATTGTTTCCTCTGACTCTTTGGGTGATGAAGGTGGTAAATCTTTCTTTGGCTCCTTTGTTTTTTGTTCTTTCTTTACTGGGGATTTTTCTTTTGATGTTTTCTGTGCGGGGGAATTCTTTTGAATTGATGTAAGTTTCTTTAAAGCATTGTTGCGGATTTTAGCGTCTTTGGCAGTTGATGCTTTTTCGTAATAGATTACGGCACTTCTTAATTGATCTTGTTTCTCGTAGAATAAACCTGTCTCATAAAATTGTTTTGCTTCGATTGATTCAAATTTAGCTAGTGCGATTTTGGCTTCTTTTGCTCTGGGGCTATTTTCATAAGCGACGATTACATCTTCCATGGCGTTTCTTGCTGATACAATGTTTGCATGGTCTCTGCTGCCAGCTTCGATTTTTTGTCGAGCAATCTCTCCGATTCTAAATTGTGCTTCTGGTGACTTTGGGTGATTAGGATGTTTGTCCACTAGTGACTGGTAAGCTGAGATCGCTAAGGATGGCTTATCATCCATTTGATAAAGTTCAGCTATAGCAAATTGAGCAAGTGGTGCTAGAGCCGAGAATGGGGCGTTGTCTATAATTGACGTGAACCATTCAAGGAGATCGGATTGTTGAAACTTTTTTGGTAGAAAAAATATTTTATGTTTGCTGTTCTGTTCTTGTGCAGAACGCGCAATGCCGTATTGGGCTTGAATTGCTTTTATGTAATAAGGACTTGATTTGTATTTGTCTACAAAGTCCTGAAAAGAAGAGAAAGATTTCTTCAGTTTCCCCTTTTCCATGAAATGTTCTGCTATTTTAAATTGGCTTGTTGGTGCTGAGGATGTAAATGGGTAATTTTTGACGATGTATTGATATTGAGAGGCTGCTTTGGAGTTCATGCCATTCTTTTCATAATTCAAAGCTTGAGCTAATTTCTTTTTAGCCAGAGGTTCCTGAGCGTTAAGTTGTTCTTTGGTCGGTACTTTAGAAAGGTCTTTTTTAAAGTAGTCTAGGATTTTTGCATGAGATGAGGGTGTCGCAAATACAAAGAAGAATGAATGAACCAAAAAAAGGATTAAACTGAGCTGGCTTTTGGTCATTCTAGATCGTATTTGAATCATTGGATAAAATCAAGGCTGAGTAGTGATGAGATTTAACACAATTATGCACTTTATTAACGATGCTTTCGCATTTATTTGATTACAAAATTTTTAATTAAGCGACTAATATGAAGTGTTTTAATGTATATCCCATGTAATTAGTGTAGTAGCTGTATTTGCGTTTTGGTGTAATTAAACTAAAGATCTTCTTGCTGAAAACAGGTAATTAACTTGAAAAAAAGACAATTTGTTGATCATGTCCGAATTTACGTAAGGGCAGGTGACGGAGGTAATGGCGTAGTGCATTTCCGAAGAGAAAAATATGTCCCTAAGGGAGGACCCGATGGTGGAGATGGGGGTGACGGTGGAGATGTTGTTTTGAAGGTAGCTTCAGATACAGACAATCTGACTCATTTGTTTTTTGAATCACGATTAATAGCTAAATCTGGAGCTCATGGTCAGGGTAGGGGGAAGCATGGTAAGTCTGGTAGAGAACTTGTTGTTAGGGTGCCCCCTGGAACACTTATTTATGAGTCCGATCGACTTGGGGTTTCGATAGAGGATCTCAAACTCGAAGGGAAACCTATAGCTGATCTGACAACGAATGGTGAGCAATTTGTTATTGCGAAAGCTGGAAAGGGAGGGAAGGGGAATGTCCATTTTAAATCCTCCACTAACCAAGCTCCTCAGGAGCATACTCTTGGTGAAAAAGGAGAAGAGGGATTCTTCTATCTTGAGTTACGACAGATCGGTGATGCTGGGTTTGTTGGATTTCCTAATGCTGGTAAGTCGAGCCTTTTGAGTGTGTTGTCCGCGGCAAAGCCCAAGGTTGCTAATTATCCATTTACGACACTCCAGCCCTCAATAGGAGTTGTTGAATTTAATAGTGTGCTGCGCGCTACTGTTGCGGACATACCAGGTATCATTGAGGGTGCTCATGAAAATGTGGGGCTTGGGCATGATTTTCTTCGCCACATTATGCGATGCAAGTTACTGCTTTTTGTCGTCGATATTGCAGGCACTGATATGAGAGATCCGATCGAGGACATTCAAACCCTGAGGAAGGAGATTAAACTTTATAGTGATGAACTTGCTTCGAGGGATTGGATAATTATTGCCAATAAAATGGATATTGATGGAGCAGAGGCAAATTTTGATATCTTAAAATCCAGATTTCCCCGAACAGAAATTATTGGAGTGTCGGCGCTTACTGGTCATGGAATTGAGTCTCTTAAAGGCAGACTCGAGGAATTGATAGGTAGGGAGGTTAGCTAGCTAGAAAGAGCCATTCCGATTACTCCGATGACAGCGGAAATGCCTCCAAGAAAGGATAAAATTGTTGGTTTGTCTTTTTCAAAGACGAGTGCCAATGGAATTAAGATTATGGGACTCGTTGCAACGATGGCCATCGATTCTCCGCTAGTCATTGTCTGTAATGATGATTGGAAACAACTCACTCCTAGTACAGGACCGAATAAGGCCGCAAAAATCAGCCAGTGAATTGGGTTTTTGGCAACGGTTGGGCGAATCCCTCTACGGGCAGTAAATTTCTTGATAAGAAAAATTATTAATAAAAATATAAAGCCCGCAAAGACTCTTTGGAAGGCTTGGCTTATACCCCCAATGGTAACATCGTTATAATCTGCAATGATGGTGGCGTGGCGACTAATGGATGCCCCTATTCCTTGACCGAAACCGGCGATTGTGGCGGCGATAATTCCTATTTTATATGTGTTAGTATTATTTGATCCTAGGGATTTTGGGTAAAGCGCTATAGAGAGTCCTGCAAGGATGAAAAATATATAGATGAGAGTTTCTACCTTAATTGCATCACCTAGCCAGATCCAGTCTGATAAGGCTCCTACTAATGTTGCTGTACAAAAATTAATTAGAATAGTTAGTCTTGAGCCAATTTTTGAAAGAGCGATAAAGAGAGCGATATCACCAATCCCAAATCCTACTATGCCGCTGATTATTAGCCATTTAGACGCATCCGAATGGAAACTTCTAGGCTCAATAATTAAGGTCATAGTGCCTAAAATGAATGTTGCAATTAGAAGTCTAATTAGATTTGCGGTGATTTGATCCATCATCCGCGAGACCTTTGTGTTACAGATTGCTGAAAAGGCAAATAATATAGCAGTTAAAATGGCAAAACTCATAAGATTTAAGTCATTCGAAATAAGGATTAGCAGAAATGAACTCTTTATGATAGGGAAGTTTAGGATACGACGTATTAAGTAAATACTACAATTCTAAAAAATGAATCCAGCCGATCAGAGCGCTCATAATAAATTGTGGCTAAATGGAAACATCGTAGCCGAAGAAGAGGCCAGGATATCTCCATTTGATCATGGTCTTTTGACTGGTGACGGCGTCTTTGAAACTTTGATATCTTATGATGGAATTAAACCATTCGCTTTTTCTAGGCACCTTGAGCGTTTGATCAAATCAGCCCAACCCTTTGGTTTGAATGTGCCTAAATCTAAACTCTTAAGTGATGCATGCGAGGCAGTTCTTGCTTTAAATAATGCGGTTCCTGCCCGTTTAAGAATTACGATTACAGCAGGAAGAGCTCCGCTTGGTTCCGAGAAGGGGTCGGATTCTGAGAATGTTATTGTCGCATCTTCACAAGCTCCTGAACAACCGCCACATAGTAAAGTTATTACTGTGCCATATGTAAGAAACGAGCGTGGAGCTCTAGTTGGACTAAAGACGACATCCTATGGAGAAAATGTTGTTGCTTTGGCGCTTGCTCACTCTAAAGGAGCAAGAGAAGCTATTTTCGGCAATGTTTCCGGTAACTTATGCGAAGGATCCGGCAGTAACATTTTCATTGTTTCCAATGGCCAATTAATAACTCCACCTCTTTCATCAGGATGTTTGTCAGGAGTCACTCGAGCTCTGGCGCTTGAGATTTGTAATAAAATAGGGATCACTGTAAATCAGATTAATTTTCCTATAACTGATCTCACTAGTGTCGATTCGGCATTTTTAACTTCAACGCTGAGACAAATACAGTCAATTGAGAGCATTGATGGAGTGCCGTTAAATGTGGTTGAAAGCAATGACTTCTTGAAGATAAAAAATGAATTTAATCGATTGGTTCAAAGCGAGATTGATCCTTAGTAAGAGTCTTCAGTTTTGCGGTCTGTTTTTAGGAAAATAAAAATTGTAAGCATTCCAAAAGCAGAAAGGACAGAGCCAGCGTAAATAACTTCCTTGGCGCCGTAGGCGCGAGCAATTTCTCCCGCAATGACAAATCCTAGAAGGCGAGAAGGCACAGTTATTAGGATGGTAAATGCGCCTTGGATTGAATTTCGGAATCCTGCACCGGACACTTGGTCAAGATACATGATAGGAAGAACGAACATGGAAAGGATTTCTAAACCGTGGAAGAGTTGAATGATTAACGCTGTTTGTAGTGTTGGAAACGTGGCTAAGATTGACAATCTGATAGCCATTGAAGTTAGGCCTACAGTCATTACTCCACGAAATCCCAGCCATTTTTTTAGCTTCGTAAGATTGAGAAGATAAATAATTTCGATAGCAACACCAATAGAAGTTATTGCGGTGATGTGATTGTTTTGAATTCCTATTGATTCTTTGAAGAAGACTGAGAGGTAAGGGTAGTAGCAGTTAGCTGCAGTGTAGGAAAAGAAGATGCCGATGCAGAATGGTATTAGTCGTGGTGATAGAAGAACGCGAAAAGCTTCCGTGGTTGGTTTCTTTATGGTGACCTTTTTAGAGGAAACGGGGTTTTGCATTAAGAAAGTTGCAAATAATGACAGGATGCAAAATGTAACTGCGCACCAAAGTGAATTTGCTATATCCTTTTCCCCGCTAAGAGTAAAAAATAAAATTGTACTTGGTGCAATGAATCCAATTGATCCCCAGATTCTAATTTTTTGGTACTCGAGACCCTTCTCTCCACGTTCTTTGAGCTGTTGGTTGTGATTGAAAAAGTACCCATCTAGTAATGGTAGAGTGGGAATGAATGCTATGCTATAGACGGTCCAGCTTATAGTTACATGAAATGGATCATTTAAATAATAAACAGCAATTAGCGATCCTGCTGTAATTGAAAAAATGAATCTTAAAATTTTGCGTGAATCAATTGACTTGTCTGCGAGGTAAGTCATCAAAGCTGGAGTGAAGAGCATTCCAATACTTGATACGCTCAGAGTAAGAGCGATTTGTCTTGGGCTAAAATCTTTTGCTTCCTTTAGCAGAAGAGCCATCAAAGGGGCTATGCTACCAAGGGCAGCGTAGCTCAGAAAGAATTGAATCTTAATTGGATAGAGATTCATAAACGAACCTAAGCGACTCTATTGGAAGGACTGCCTGAAAGGAATGATTGGATGTTACCGATCACGCCTTCGAGGAGACGTTTCCTCGCTTCTAGTGATATCCAAGCGATATGAGGAGTGATGAGTAGATTCGGGATATGATCACTCATTAAGGGGTGATTTTTTCCTGGGGGTTCTGTAGAAAGAACGTCGAGTGCTGCGCCAGCAATAATACTGGATCTGAGGGCGGCAGCGAGGTCATTTTCATTTACTAGGCCTCCTCTACTTGTGTTAATAAAGAATGAGGTTGGCTTCATTTGCCCTAGAGTATCAGAGTTGATCATATGTTCATTTTCTTTGGTCAATGGACAGTGCAAACTTATAACGTCGCTTTTTGAAAAGAAGTCTGCCTTGTTAATTCTAGGCCATTCTGGATGATTTGAACTAGAAGATTGTCCTCTAGATAAAATATGTATTCTCATCCCCATTTGTTCTGAGATTTGGCCTACTAGTGATCCTATATTCCCAGCACCGGCAATACCCATTATCTTACCGTTTAATTCCGTCACTGAATGGGCCAATCTGGTGAAAATTGGACTCTGCGGCCACAAATCTTTTTCGCCTAAATACTTATGAGTGTTTCCACAAAGGTTAAGTAAAAGTGCAAGAGTGTGCTGCGCAACGATTGGTGTAGAGTAATTGGCTACGTTGCTGACAATGATCTCACTGCCCTTAGCTGCGTTCAGATCAATGTTATTTACGCCAGTAGCACATACAACGATTAGCTTCAAAGATGCGGATTGGCCGATGATGTTTGAGTTAATGTTTACTTTGTTAGTAATCACAATCTCGGCATCTTTCATGTTGGCTAATGTTTCCTCTTCATTTGTGGTTTGATGGAAAGTGCAATCGCCAAATTTATTTAAAGCGCTTAGGTCCAAGTCTCCAGGGTCAATTGTGGCTGAATCAAGAAATATGATTTTTGGTTTTTTTGTCATTTTATGATTTTGATATCAAGGTATAATTAATCGGATTTAATTTTTGCAAACAATGGTAAATAGAGAGAATGATTTTTTAACAGTCGCATCTGGATGGAGGAAAAAAATTGTTATTGTTATTGGTGCTCTTGGTGTGGTTTTGGGAGCATTCGGGGCACATATTTTGAATGGGACGTTAGAAGCAAATGGGACCCTTGATGTCTGGAAAACTGCTGTCTTTTATCATTTGATTCATGCTGTAGTCTTATTGGTAATTACGTTTTCTCTAAAAGAATTTAATAAGTATTCATGGGTTTGTTTTGTTACTGGAATAATTCTTTTTAGTGGAAGTTTATATTTACTGGCTCTTTATCAGGTTTCCTATCTTCTAGGCCCCGTAACGCCTTTTGGTGGAGCCCTTTTAATTGGAGGTTGGATTTCTTTATTGAGGTCTTAGCTGGTTAATGGTTGTTTCGGCTAAGTGTCATAACGCATTCGAGATGCTTGGTTTGTGGGAAAAGGTCAAATGGCATTACCCTTTTTAGTTGAAATCCAGATTTAAGAAATAATTTAAGATCTCTCATTTGAGTCGCCGGGTTGCATGAAACATATATTACTGTATCTGGTGAGAAGGCGAAAAGCTGATCTAGAAAATCTTCGCTACAACCCTTTCTTGGAGGATCTATTACAATGGTCGTTTCATTTCCTGTAACATCTACACCTTTGAATAAATCTTCTACTTTGCCTGCAAGAAACGATGCGTTTGATATTTGATTAATCTTTGCATTGAATTTCGCCCATTTGATCGAATGTACAGAGACTTCAATTCCAATCACGCTCTCAAATTCTTTGGCTGAAGTTAATGAGAAGAGTCCGGCTCCACAATAAGCATCGACAAGATGTTTCGGCCCAGAAGATTTTGCCTCCGATTTAACATAATTGGTGAAATCCTCTAATATTGATGCGTTGTTCTGAAAAAAACTGCCTGCAGGGAAATGAAATTCCATGGCCCCCACTTTTTCGACGGCAATGGAGTCAGGTTCTGTGTGTATTTGTCCATTTGAATCGACTCTAATGAGAAGAGTCGATCCTCTTTTGTATGTACTTGAATTTTCTGTGACTTCTTTTCTTATATTTTTCAGGTTGTCGTTAATTGTTTGGTGTGCAATTGGGCAAACCTCCACGTCTACCAGTGACCTTCTTCCGGGTTGTTGAAAGCCAATTGGCCCGATCAAACCATCTTTCGGTTTATTGAAGTGTGGAGTTAATTTGGTTCGATAAGAATATTGCTGAGGAGATTGGGTGACTTCATCTACTTTACATGTAATGCCAGCCATATGTAAGAGTAGCTCTTCGACTTGCATTTTTTTCCATCTTAATTGTTCGCGGTATTTAATATGTTGATACTGACATCCACCACATGATCCAAAGATCTTACATTCCGGATTAACTCTTTCAGGTGAAGGTGAAATGACCTTTAATAAATCTGCTTCGCTGTAATTTTTTTGATTGCTATAAATGCGGGCGACTACTTTTTCTCCAGGCACACAGAAAGGGACTAAGATAACCCAGTTTTTGTCAGTTCTTGCAATTCCTTGCCCCATATTTGTCAGGCTGGAAATTTCTACTTCTATTTCTTCGTGATATTCAAATGGGCCTGGTTTAAATCCGGTCTTCTTTTTGGGATTATTTTGGGTCATGCGTGGTAATTATTTTTAATGAAGTTACTCCTAGATTGTGTAATGGTTAAATCTGATGTATTTCCCAAAATATTTTTATCTTTTAATGGTCATTTGCGTGATTATTTCCATTGGAATTGTTATATTTTTTGCTAAAAGACATCGCAATCCAAGACTTAGGCCTAAGAAAGGCGAGGTATTATTGGTCGCAATTATTTTATTTATGGGCTCAGGTTTTTTTTCCCATTTTACAGCAGAGTTATTAACAACAGACTTTGATGAGGAAAGAATCAAAAATAAAATGAAAGCGGCTCAAACTCGTGGATTAAGTGATCCGAGAGGTTCAGGGGTAAGGGCTGACAGAGTAAATGAGCAAAGTTCTGAGGAAAGCGGGGCTGTTGACTTGCCTTCAGAAACTCCCGAGGAATTTAGAGAAATACTTCAGGAGTAATTGAGTTAGAGTCTTCTTTTTTTAAAAAACTTTCTTAGGGACAGGGCTATGTTTGGCTCATTGTCAGTGCTAAGAGTGATTTTATCAACGCCATTGCTCTCAAATATTCGATTAAGATTTGTTTGCCATCGATCTCGATTCTTAGAGTAAATCTGACGAATATTCTTTGAGTTTGTTTTTACGGTTTGAGATTTACCGGTTTCGGGTTCGGTTAATCGAACTTTGCCAGCTCTGGGAAGCTTTCGTTCAGCAGGGTCAACTAATTGAATTGCGATAATGTCGTTTTTTGATGAGGAAACCTTTAAAGATTGCTCGAAGTCGGTGCATAAAAAATCGGAGGCAAGAAGAATTAAAGATTGGCGGGATTGGTGATTGAGCAAAAACTCAAGTGCGCATCCTGGATTGCTTTCTTTGTTTTTGTGCGGAAAGAGAAGAGCTTCTCTGAGAATTCTCATGCAGTTGGCTGATCCCTTTTTGGCGGCAGAGAAAAATTCAACTGTGTTGCTAAAGAGTATTAGCCCTACCTTGTCGCCATTTTTTGCTGCGCTTAATGAGAATATTGCAGAAATGATAGCGGCAATTTTTCTTTTACTGAACTTTATACTTCCGTAATTAGACGAAGAACTGATGTCGATTGCAATGTATATGTTTAGTTCACGCCTTTCGATGAACTGTTTAACATAGGGCTCTGCAGTTCTCGCGGTAGTGTTCCAGTCAATTGACCTAACGTCATCGCCGTGTGTGTATTCACGCAAATCGTGGAAGTCGATGCCTCTGCCTTTGAATGAGCTGCGGTATTCTCCGCTAAATTCATTTGAAACCATGCCTCTAGCGCGAACTTCAATTTTGCGGGCTTCTCTTAATATCTGATTCAGTTCGTCCATTAGATTAGGGAACAGGGACCCCCTCTAATATCTGACTAACGATCTGGTCGGCAGTAATCCGTTCTGCCTCGGCTTCATATGTTAATAAAACTCTATGCCTAAGTATTTCTGGGGCAACTTTTTTGACGTCAGTTGGTGTGACGAATCCTCTCCCTTGAATGAAAGCGTGGGCCTTTGAGGCAAGGGTAAGATTTATGGTTGCCCGAGGAGAGGCTCCGCATCGGATATAAGACTTGAGGTCCTTATTAATCTTTGATGGTTCTCTAGTGGATACGACTAATGATACAATATAATCTTTGATACTGTCATCAACATAGATTGAATCGGTGATTATTCTCGATTCGGCTATCTGCTCCTTTGAGAGTATTTGATTCGTTTTTAAATTAACAGTTGAATTGCCCATGCGCTCTAGAATTGATCGTTCTTCATCAGGGTTAGGGTAATCAATTATTACTTTCAGTAGGAACCGATCGAGCTGAGCTTCAGGCAGTTGGTAAGTGCCTTCCTGATCTAATGGGTTTTGGGTGGCCATTACTAGAAAAGGGTCGGGTAATTTATATGAAGTATCACCGATAGTGACCTGGCGCTCTTGCATAGCTTCTAACAGTGCGCTTTGAACCTTTGCAGGGGCTCTGTTGATTTCGTCGGCCAGTAAAAGATTGGTGAAAACTGGTCCTAGTCTTGGTGAGAATTCGCCGTTCTTAGGGCTATAAATAAGTGTCCCTATAACATCGGCAGGGAGTAAATCTGGTGTGAACTGGATTCTTTTGAATTCGGCATTGAGACAACCAGCAAGTGTATTAACTGTTAGTGTTTTTGCTAGGCCTGGCACTCCTTCGATTAGCAGATGACCTTTAGTAAGTAGAGCTATTATTAGGCTGTCCACTAGTGAATGTTGGCCAATTAGGACACGGGCCATTTCTTCTCTAAGTGGATTGATCCACTTGCCGGCCCTTTCAACTTCGGCAGTGATTTCAATCGTATCGACCATGTGAACAGGTAGCTTTATGGTTTTGGATTGATTATCAACTGACATCAGAATATTATGACAATGGGTTTTATGTAGTTTGAATGGGTTCTTCTATAGGTATTTTACTTTGGATCTTTTGTTCCCATATGTAGCGCTGAAATAGAACTTTAATTGAAGCGGTAAGTGGTACAGCGAGTAATGCTCCAAGTATTCCTCCAATGATCAAAGACCAGCAGAGAACAGAAAAGATTACGGTTAATGCGTGTAATCCTACGGCTTCACCAACTATTTTTGGTTGAATTATAAGGCCGTCAAATTGTTGAACGGCGATGAATACTGCTAATACAACGATAGCAGATGGGCCGTCCTGTTGAGCTACAGCGATAAGTAATGCGGGGATAGCTGTTAAAATAAATCCAACAAATGGAATTACGCCAAGAATCGCCAGAGAAACTCCAATGATTAGTGCGTAATCTAGCCCTAAGATCATTAAAATTATTCCTGTAAGAGCACCATCAATAAAGCTGACAACGACTTGACCCCTAAAATAAGCAGCTATGTATACGTTTATTTCTTTAACAACACTTACGATCTCATCTTTAAATGATGAATCCTTTAGGGGGATATATTTTTCCCAGTATCTCTCAATGAAGGCTGAATCTCTAAGGAAGAAGAACAAATAAACGGGAATGAGGAAAAATCCGATGAGATATCCTAACACACCGATGAAACCATTTGCAGCCTTGCCCACAAAGTTAATTAATGATGTCGTGGTTTCAGGGCTATTAGTCCACTGAATAAATTTGTTCCATAATTGACTCTCTTCTGTTTTGGTTTCAGCTGAAGAGGATGGATTTTTTTTTGTCCCTCCGAAAATACCTTCGAAAGAGGCGAGGCCACTATTGAACTTTCCTAATTGCTTTTGGGCTTTTTCAATAATTTCGGCTTTCTTGTCAAAAAGCTGCCCGAGTTCCTGAGATGCGGGAATTATTATTGATAAAGCAACGAGAAGGCTAATGATTGAAGTGATAGTGAAAACAATGAGGATCGACCAAGTTCGAGAGTTCTTAATATTTTTCAGTAATCGTCTTCTAGTCCAATTGGCTATGGGTGCTAGCAGATATGACAAGATGGCTGCAATTGCTAACGGAACTAATACCGGCTGGAGTACGCTTAATATTTTACCCAGAATACTAACGGCGGTAACTAATAGTATAGCGATAACTGAGATTGAAAGACCGGTTATGGCTTTCCATAACGTTCGCTTTTGAAACGAGCTTGGGGAATTTGTAGATTCCTTTTTATCTGCGGTTTCCATTTAGTAATATGTAAACAAAATAGCAGTACTTTTAGAGATTGGGAATTGTAAATTTAGTATTATCCTCCAGCTGCGATTTGGATAATTTCAATAATTGCACCATCATTAATATTTGTAGATGAGAATTCACTCTTTCTAAGTGCGATACTGTTAAGTTCAACGAGAACTGGTACCTCTATTAAATTAAGGCAGGATAAGAGCTTATCGATCGACATAGGTTCTTCATATGTGCTATTTTTCTTGCCATTGAGAGTAATCGTCATTGATTTAATCTTTTCAAAAATTCTGTTAATTTGTACATAGAATTGATTGCTCCCAATCTTTCCATACTGGATCGAGTCCATTCTCAATGAGCATTTCGCATATTTGATTTGGGCTTCGATCATCATTTATTTCAAACTGTTCAGTGGCCAATTGTGCAGAGCAAAGTGATTCTGAATCGTTCTTGTTATCAACATCAACTCGTCTTCCTCTAACTGTGTAATGAAGGTCATCGACTCCTTCTCCTGTATAGCCTCCTGGTTCAGTGTGGCTGCCAGCGCTCATAGAGGTGATCCCAAGTTTCGATAAGTTGTCTCGGAGGGGCTTTGATTCGCGGGTGCTTAAGATTATGCCGACCTCGGGAAATGTGATGCGGAAAGCAAAGATGAGTTGGAGAAAATCTTTGTCGGTTAAGTTATGATTGGGGTTAAATCCACCTGCCGCGGGACGAATTCGAGGAAAGCTTACAGTGTAGTTAACCTTCCAGCAATTTTGTTGCAGGTAAGCGAGGTGTGATGCTAGCGCCAATGCTTCATTTCTCCATTCACTTAAACCAAACAAAGCGCCAATGCCTATTCTACGGAACCCGCCACGATATGCTCTTTCAGGGCACTCTAACCTCCAATTGAAATCTTTTTTGGGTCCGCTAGTGTGGAGTTTAGTATATGTGTTCCGGTCATAAGTTTCCTGGTACACAACGAGGGTCTCACATCCTGCATTGACCATTTTACTATATTCAGGAGTTTCCATTGGTCCCACTTCGAGAGCAATGGAAGGGATGAGATCTCGAATTGCTTTAATGCATTCTTCCAAATACCCCTCCGAAACGAATTTTGGGTGCTCGCCAGCGACAAGGAGAAGACTCCTGAAGCCCAATGAGTGTAAATGTGATGCCTCTGTAACGACCTGATCTATGTTCAGTGTTACTCGTAGTATTGCGTTGCTACGAGAGAATCCGCAATAAGTGCAATTGTTAACACATTCATTTGATAGGTAAAGAGGAGCAAATAGTCGCATCGTATGCCCGAAATGTTGTCTTGTTATGCTTGCCGACAGTCGTGCAAGTTCCTCAAGCTCTTCAGCGTTTACGGGCTTTAAAAGCTGTTTAAACTTTCTTGTTGAAGGAATTAGACAATTAGCGTGATTGTCGAATGTGTTTACGAAGCTCATCTTTTTTTTAAACTTAAACTTTACTGAACGGACTCGCAAGTCAGTGAGAGCTTGCTAGATTGAAAACTTAGGATTTATTCGTATTTGATGACATCATCTGAAAAAATAATTTGCCGAGTAGCTTTTTGGTATTACCGGAGAATGGCTCTTATGCTACTGCTGACCGTGGGAGGTGGAGGATGGTTTTTTTATGATGGTGAATTTGCTTGGCCGGCAAAGAATATTGTTTTTTTTGCTAAAGAAGCTTTCGATTCAGGAGGAAGAGGAGAAAGTTGGCCTGAATTTAATGAAAGTTTATACAAAATAGCTCAAAATACAACTATAGGTGAAGATTCAATGAACTTACTTCAGAGGGCCCATTCTGATGGTGGTAAAGATCAAACTTGGTTGGAATTTTCAAAGTCCACAAAAGGCAAAAGTGTTTTAAAGAAAGTAAATGAAGCCACAGCTGAAGATGCCTATATAAATGGGCAAAAAAGCAATGTTACTTGGGACGATTATGCGAAATTAAAACAATACCCTAAGGATAAGAAGTCAGCAATGCAGCGTGGGGAGGATGGCTTAAATCAATTTGAGGGATGTTACAATGCATTTGCTGCTGCAACCGCCAAACGAGATTGGGCAGTTTATGGTGTTGTCTCATCGGGGCAACAAGGTTGGGAGGTCAAGAATCCTAAATTTCATTCTACGTCTGAAATTAAAGGCCAGATCACTATTGCTTTTTGTCTTTGGGTCGCTGCGTTTTGCATATTAGTTAATGCATTAATAAATAGCAGAAGAGTATTAATCGCGGATGCTAATAATCTTGTTTCTGAAAAAGGAGAGACGATTTCCTTCCAGTCTATTTATAGGATTGATACTAGAAAGTGGGCAAAGAAAGGTTTAGCTTACGTGTTTTATGACGAAGGGCAGGCTTCAAAAAAGAGAGTAATTGTAGACGATTTAAAGTTTGCTGGAGCAGATTTGATACTTGATCGGCTGAAGGATAGAATTTCAGGTGAAATCGTTGAGTTTGTTGAAGCTGATGAGAAAGTTTATGAGAGGGAATCGTAGGGTTTAGCTTTCTGGGGAAATATTTATTAACATCTTTCTTTTTATTGTTTTTTTTTAAAATACTAAAATCTTTCATTTAATTGATTGATAAAAAGTATTGCTGACAGTATAGCCAACAAGTTAACATAACTAAAATATATTTTATATGGCTGATAATATTGCAGATAAAGTTAAAGATATAATTGTTCAAAACTTGAATGTACCTGAAGAACAAGTGACTCCTGAGGCGAAGTTCATTGAAGACTTGGGTGCTGATTCATTAGATACCGTCGAGTTAGTGATGGCTTTTGAGGAGGAGTTCGGCATTGAAGTTCCTGATGAAGAAGCTGAGAAATTGGTAAGCGTTGGAGCTGTCGTAAGTCATATCGAATCAATTAAGGGGGAGTAATAAAATTCTCCGGAAAGCTGGTACGGTTGCCGGTTAGTTTGTTTTGCGTTGATTCTCCTATTATTGGAGCGATTTAACTGTGTCTATATCCCTTTTTAGGCGTAACTATTAATAATGTATTCTCAAGATGACATACAATATGCGTTAGAGTCCACGGAGGTTCTATTAGAACCTGACCGTCGAATTGATACTTTCGGAAGTACATCATTTGAGTTTCACCTTATCTCCGAATTAATGGACAGCGTTAACGAAACCAGAGTTCGAGAGGGGGTTTTACATGCCGATCGTCCAACAATCATAAAACCAGAAGCTTATTCTGATCTTGAATTTGAGGGTTTTGGAGAACAAGCAGAGGCTTTTTCTCAATGGTTACATGAGAATGCTGCGGATCTATCAATTTTGAAATATGGATTCAGCTTTCGTAAGGACAAAGTTCGAGAGGATGTTGTTAATGAGCCTTTTAATGACGTTAGGGATAAAGTGTTGGAAAGGGCCAATAGAAATTCGAACCCGCTATCAGCTGTGATACATGGTGTTGATGATGCTTGGGAAGTTTGTTTGTTAAAGTTCACTGTCGAAATGATAGGGAAGTCCCAAGGCATAAATGTTTTTGATTTTCAGCGTCGAGGATTGCTTTAATTGCCTATAACCTAAGTGAAAGTCTATTTGAGGCTCCTGTTTGCATTTGTTTCATTAGGTGTTTTATCTCTATGTGTTGTTGCTGTTTATTATATATGGAACAAGAAAATTGAACCTGAGCGCAAATTGCAAATTCAGGTAAATGAAATAAAAAAACTACCTAAAATCAAGGTGGATCATGGCTCTCACCTTTATGAGCAGGCAGTTTCGTTAATACAAACTGGAGAATTAATTGGAGGGATTGAAAAGTTACACGAATTAATAAAGTATTATCCCGAATCTAAGTATTTTGAAGAATCTAATCGAATAATTGGTGAGGTTAATTCTGATCATTTGTTTTCAAGAAATAGCGGTGAGGGTAAGCAAGAGTACACTGTTAAAAGAGGGGACGCACTACGGTTGATAGCTCAAAAACATCAGACTACAGTTGGATACATACTACATGTAAATGGCAGGATGGGATCTAAATTGCAACCAGGGGATCAATTGATAGTTTGCCCCTTACACTTCAGCGTGCTGATCAATATGAAGACTAAAACCATATCGTTAAGAAATTCTCAAGATAAGCTTTTTAAAAATTATGAATTGGTTGGAAGTAGGCTTCCACAGGGATGCCCTTCTTCCATGGACTCCACAGTTGAAGGATTGGTAGTTGGGGACGGGTCTCGATTCATTGAAATAGGTTCTTCTGAATATGTTAATGCGCCCAAGGAAATCAGGTGCCAACGTAGGGGCGTTCCTATACGTTCTTTGACTGGAAATGAAGAGAAGGATAAGTATGCGACAGGTTTTTTTGTTTCGAATGATGACATCGAAGAGATTGCTCTTTTAGTTCGATCTGGTTCCCCGATTCACGTTAGAAATTAATTAACCGCTCACGAGATAAATATGGGTACAAAGAAAACACCAAAGAAGAAAATCTCACCGAAAAAGAAACATGCTATTTCTTCATGGAAGAGGGTTGAAATAGCTAGGCATCCTAGGCGACCTATGATGCTGGATTATGTGGCATCATGTTTTGATGATTTTATAGAATTACATGGAGATAGACACATAGGTGATGATGGCGCTATGCCGGCGGGGTTAATTCGCGTAGATGGCATTAAATGTGTAGTTATTGGACATGAAAAGGGGCGGGATACTGATGAAAAATTGAAACGAAATTTTGGTAGTGCAGGGCCTGAAGGTTATCGAAAGGCACTGAGGATGATGAAATTTGCTGAAAAATTTAAGCTACCAGTGATTTCTATAATTGATACTCCAGGGGCTTATCCAGGCGTTGGAGCAGAAGAAAGGAACATTGCAGAATCCATTGCTTATAATTTAAGGGAAATGATGCTGTTAAGGACTCAAATTATAGCCATTATCATTGGTGAGGGCGGGTCAGGAGGAGCGCTGGGTATTGGTGTTGCTGACAGAGTGATGATGATGGAGAATTCTTATTATTCAGTAATTAGCCCTGAAGGATGTGCGGCCATTTTGTGGAAAGATAGAAAGTATGCGCCTGATGCAGCTAATGCAATGAGGTTGGATGCTAAGAATTTGAAACGGCTAGGTATCATTGACCGAATTATCCGTGAGCCTTCAAATGGTGCTCATACTAATCCATCTTTAGCAGCTAAAAATTTGAAAGATTCAATCCTTGATGGAATCAAAGAGCTTTCAAGTGTGCCGATAGATCAATTACTAGAGCAGAGATACAAGAAGTATAGAGCTATGGGTGAATTTATTGATTAGCAGTATTCCGCCCTAAATCGGGCATCAAGCACAGAAGATTAAATTGATTGAATGTACTTTTTTACGGCCGATGAAATTTCATCAGCAATATTACATAGAGGCTTTGCAAATGGTGGGGTGAACCATGGAAAGTTACCAGTTATGTCATGAATGACTCTGATCTGCCCATCGCAATTAGTGCCAGATCCTATTCCTATTGTGGGAATTTTTAATGTTTCAGTGATTTCAGCAGCCAGATCACTTACTATGCTCTCTAGAACGACAGCGGTGACTCCTGCTTTTTCTAAGCATATGGCGTCTGAAAGGATTTTTGAATATTCATCAGAACTTTTGCCTTTTTTCTTATAGCCTCCCTCGCTTTCTATACTTTGAGGTAAGAATCCAATATGTCCTATTACAGGAATGCCGGTTTCTATGAGGGCGGTAATTTGAGGAATTATTTCTGATCCTCCTTCTAGTTTAATTCCATCGGCTCCAGCCTGAATGAGTGAATTGCTTGATGCAATGGACTGTTCTGGAGTTTCATATGATTCGTAAGGTAAATCAGCTACGAGTGCGGCATTATTAATTGCAGGTCTGCATGCAGATGTGTGGTGGACCATCATGTCAATAGTGACGTTTGTAGTGTCATTATGCCCCAGCACAACCATGCCAAGAGAGTCCCCAACTAAGATGAGGTCAATTCCATTCTCGTCTAGGATTCTAGCGGTTGGGTAATCGTAAGCGGTTAATGCAGATATTGGAGTATCTCGATCCTTAGAGCATAATGCTGTAACTCTTGATGGTTGAGATTGGTGGATTTGATTTACCATTACCAGATATTAGTAATTTTTTTTAAAGGAGGCTCAGAGGATTCTATATCATTAAGGTGCTGTAGTATTGTTTTTTTTTGGTTTGTCAAAACGAGTGCAGGCATAATTGTAGATAATGGTTCGAGCACAAACCTTCGTTCGTATAATTTCGGATGAGGAATTGTTAGGTTTTTTGAATCATGTATAAGTGATCCCGCGTAAATTATATCAAGATCAATTGTCCTCGGAGTATTTTGATCCCTCTTGTGTGGCCGAGCAAATGTAGATTCAATTTTTATACATAGGTTTAGCGCATCTTCAGGGAGTAGAGACAACGACAGGTTGGCTGCTGCGTTTAAAAAATTGTTAGTTTCTAACGCACAATCAACAGGTTGAGTTTCATAGATCGGAGAGAATGTTGCCTCTTTAGGTCTTGGGCAATGATGGAGTAGTAACCTTTTGGCTTGCCGAAGATTTGAGAGCCTATTGCCAAGATTGCTTCCAAAAGCAATGCCGTAATTAATCTGATTCACCAGATTATTTTTCTATTATTAGTTTAGGTCGAGGACATCTTGCATGTCATATAGGCCAGCGCCACGACGGGACAGCCATTTAGCCGCATGTATTGCTCCATTTGCAAATGTGTTACGGCTTGAAGCTTTGTGAGTTAATTCTATCCGCTCACCATCATTTGAATAAATTACTGTATGATCTCCAACTACATCGCCCCCCCTTAATGAGTGCATGCCTATTTCTTTAGCTGTTCTTTGACCTGTGATTCCCTGTCTTCCGTGAACCGTATCATCCGCGTAGGAGACTCCTCTGCTTTCAGCTAATATTTCGCCGAGTCTCTTTGCTGTGCCGCTAGGCGCATCGATTTTCATTCTGTGATGCATTTCAACAACTTCCAAATCAAAATTGTTGCCGAGAATTTGAGTTGTCTTTTGTGTGAGCCAGAAAAGTGTATTAACGCCTATGCTGAAGTTTGGCGCCATGACAATTGATAGATTTTCAGATGCTTTATTGATTGATGAGAGGTCGTCATCAGAATGTCCGGTCGTTCCTATTACTAGGGGCTTTCCGTAATTAAGGGATTCGCTAAGGAGGTCGCTAGTAAATATGTGTGAACTGAAATCTATGATTACATCACATGAATCAATATGGTCTGCTATAGGGTCGCCAACATCAATGCTGCCAGAAACATTTACCTTACTGTCATTATTACAGCAATCGATGACGGCCATTCCCATTCGTCCTTGGGAGCCAGTAACTAAAATATTTAGTGGTTCATTCATGTTGAAATACTAGATTAAATTCAAATAAGACCAAGGTTCTTGAGTAAACTAATGAGATCAGCTTTAGCTGTTTTATTGAGGCCCACTAGGGGTAATCGAAATTCATTAGTGATTTTTCCTGTTAGCGCCATGGCCTCTTTGATTGGAATGGGATTAGTGTCGAGACCAAGCAAACTTTCAAAGAGGGTTTTGCATTCAGTATTAATGTTTTCAGCTTCATCAGATTTGCCATCTAAAATGGCTCTGACAAGTGACGCGAGTTGCGAAGGTATAATGTTTGATGCGACGCTGACCACTCCTACAGCACCCTTATTCATGAACGGTAATGTAAGGGCATCGTCACCGCTTAAAACCTCATATGATGAGGGTAAAGCGTTTCTGATTTCCTCTACACGGGTCACATCACCACCTGCTTCTTTCATTGCGCAAATATTGGGGCATTCTTCATGGAGACGGGCTTGAGTTTCAACGGATATTTCGATAACTGAACGCCCAGGAATACTGTAAAGCATGATGGGTAATGAGGATTCCTTAGCGATCGATTTATAATGCTGAAAAAGTCCTTCTTGAGATGGTTTATTATAATATGGGCATACTAAAAGGGCTGCACTTGCACCGGACTTTTCGGCAAATTGAGTCATTTCGATTGCTTCACGAGTGCAGTTGGATCCAGTTCCAGCAATTACAAGGCCTCTGCCATTTGTTGTATCAACTGAAATTTCAATGATGCGCTTATGCTCAGAGTCTCTTAAAGTCGGGGATTCACCTGTGGTACCGCAAGGAACGATTCCGCTTATGCCGCTATTGAACTGAAAATCAATCAGTTCGCGCAATGAATTTTCATCAACTCTATTATTGTTGAATGGTGTAACGAGTGCTGTGTGTGCTCCTTCAAACATTAATTTTTCCTTCAAAAACGATTTCAGCAGATCCTGTTAGTGTAACATTTTTATAAGAATCTTTTTCTTTATCCCAAGAGACTTTTAATGTTTCGCCTCCTTTTACATTAACAAAAACTGGTGGATTTATATTATTTAGTTGTTCATGAATGAGGGCGCTTGCAACCATGCCTGTTCCGCAAGCAAGCGTTTCATCTTCAACGCCACGTTCATATGTCCGAATGGATAGAGTATCTGATGTTTCTATTTTTTGAAAATTGACGTTGGTTCCTTCTGGGGAAAATGCGTAATGATGCCGTATCGCTGATCCTGTTTTCTTTATATTAATTGATTCGAGTTCATCAACTAATAATACAGCATGAGGAACTCCTGTGTTAATAAAGTGAATGAGTTCGGGTTGTTCGTTTATTTCAATTGGAATGTTTAGCTTAAGATTAAATGGATTGCTAAGCATTATTTGCACTTCGGGGTCGAGTATTTCAGCGACGACAATTCCTGCCAAAGTTTCGATTTTTATTGTTTCACTCTCCTGATTTTGCAGATTGTAAACAAAGCGAGCAAAGCATCTCGCTCCATTTCCGCACATCTCAGCTTCGTTGCCGTCAGAATTATAATACCGCATTCTATAATCGCCATTGGATTGGGGTGGTTCAACCGCCATAAATCCATCTGCTCCAATTCCCCTGTGACGATTACAGAGGCTTTCTATTGTATTCTTTTCGAGCTCACAATTGAGATCGCGATTGTCAATTATAACGAAGTCATTTCCAGCTCCGTTCATTTTGGTAAAATTTAGCATTTAAAAATCAATCAGATTTGGAGGCGTCAGCCAGAGGTTTTACAAAATCATGCACGAGTTTTTTAAGATTTTCCTGGTTCTGATTTTGTGAAATGAAATCAACGATTGCGCTTCCAACAACAACACCATCGGACATGCTTGCGACGTCTTTGGATTGTTCAGGTGATGATATTCCAAAACCAACCACAATTGGCAAGTCGGTTAGCTTTTTAATGGATAAGATTTGTTCCTTTATCCCTTCGGCGAGGTTTGTTTGCTTTCCAGTGACGCCTTCTCTCGATACGTAATAGATAAAACCTAGGCCGCTTTTTGCTATTTGTGAAATTCTAGCTTTTGGAGTTGTGGGTGCAATTAAACGAATGGGGAGGAGTCCTTTTGCATGGCAGAGCTCTTCATTGATGTTTTCCTCTGAGGGTGGAAGATCAAGAGTTAATATCCCGTCGGCTCCAGCGATTGAAGCATCTTGATGGAAGCGTTTATACCCATAATTATATATTGGATTGAGGTAGGTGAATATGACTAAGGGTGTCTGAGAATGCTTTCTAAAGTTCTTAATTAGATCGATAATATGAGGAACTGTAGTTCCAGCATTAAGAGCTCTACTTGCTGCCATCTGATTTACGACGCCATCGGCTAAAGGGTCTGAAAAAGGAATGCCTATTTCAATAATATCAGCGCCTGCCTCATCGATGGAGAGTAATATTTCTAATGATTTATCTATAGTGGGGTCTCCTCCACAAACATAGGCGACGAATGCTGCCTTTTTGTCATTTTTAAGCAGGTCAAATTTCTGTTCTATGCGATTCTTCATAGGGCTTAATTGCTGGAATGTTAGCTTCTCATTTAGATTGGGCAAGAACGCTTAACTTTATCTATTAATTATATGTGAAAATAGATCGAGAATTGCTTATTTAGGTCATATTTCAGCTCAGATCATTTTTTCTCAGTACACTTGATTAACAATGTCTTAAGCAAATTCGAATTAATGCTCCTATTCTGATTTGCATAATTATATAAACTATTTCATAAAATCCTACGCAGTGCCGAAAGTTATAAAATTTTTAGAGTGTATTTAACAGTTGTTTTGTTTGAGTCGATTTAACAATTTCTCATATAATGCTATCTTTCTAGTAAAATTGAAGAATTTACATAAGTAGTTGTAAATTATGTAACTACAAAAGTTTTTAAAACTATTTAAAAATTACTCTTACTTATATTTTTTCAATTTTATGGAATTAATACTCTGAAAATATAAAAAATAGTATTTATAGTCTTTTTAGCTTTTTTGTTGGTTGACCTTTCATAAAATCGTATAAGTTAATATATATTTAAGAACTCTTAAGGGAGACTCATCACAACTAACAATAAAGAAATACCATGGCAGTTAAACCACCAAGCAAAACACAAGTTTTAAACAGCATTGCTGAACAGACTGGACTCAAAAAACAAGACGTTACCAGTGTTTTAGACTCGTTAACTAATCAAATTTCCGCTTCAATCAATGGAGAAGCGGGTGCATTCACAATTCCAGGACTATGTAAGATCGTTAGACAGATCAAGCCTTCAACTCCTGAAAGGGAAATGAAGAGCCCATTTACTGGGGAAATGATCACGGTTTCAGCTAAACCTGAGCGTAAAGTAGTCAAGATTCGTCCTTTGAAAAATCTAAAGGATATGGTCGCTGGATAAATTACAGACTGATCAAGTTAATTAAACCGTACTCTCTCGATAGGGGGTGCGGTTTTTTTTTGTCTAATTAATCTCGGCTTAATAAGTGGAGGGTACTCTTGTTTTGGATTTTGAGCAATAAAGAGTAAAATACGAATTATATTTTCCTAGGAGAAAAATGATAAGGCAATGATTTTGAAAAATAATGAATCTTAAGTATGATTTCTTTAGCATAAAAAATAGAATTTTCTCGAATGAAGATTGAGCCCCCTATAGGTCTGATCCCTTTGCTGGGATGTTGCGCAATAATTAATTTTGCATCGTATCAAGCGGAAGCAAAATTGGTGATCAATGAAATTAATTATTCCGTAAAGGATGAGGATGGAGTTGAGGATTTCAGCAAAGAGTGGGTTGAGATATATAATTCAGGTCCGCAAGAAATTGCTCTTCAGGGTTGGCGTATTAGCGCTGGCGTGAGTTATGAATTTCCCAATTATGTTATTGCTCCTGAATCTTTTGTAGTTGTTGCTGCGGATCCAGATAAGTTTTCGTCATTTTATCCTGATGCCCCAGAAGCATTAGGTCCTTGGGTCGGGAGATTGTCAAATACTGGAGAAACAATACGAATAAGAGACGGTTCGAATAAAGAAATAGATCAAGTTGATTATGCTGATGAAGGTTTTTGGGCTTCAAGAAAAACTGGACCCGAGGATCGTGGACATGAAGGTTGGGTTTGGGAAGCTTTGCATGATAGTGGGGGAAAGTCTTTAGAGTTGGTTAACTGGGCTGACAAAAATAATAATGGGCAAAATTGGAGTTCTTCTATTCTTGAAGGAGGAACCCCTGGCCAACAAAATTCAGTCTATGATTCGAAATTAGTCCCATTAATAGAAAGTATTAGCCATTTTCCGTTACTACCAAAATCAACGGAGCCTGTTGGGATAACTCTTAAAATTGATAATTCTTCACGTTTTGAGGATCTCAGGCTGGAACTGTTTTGGAAGGTAGATGGTGCCGCTGATAATTTTGCTTCAATGGGTATGAAAGCTAATGGGGGGGGGGCTTATTTTGCTGAAATTCCAGAGCAGTCGGACAAATCGGTCATTGAGTTTTTCTTTATTGTTGGCGTTGGTGAAAATGAATCTACACAGTGGCCGCCTCCGATACTTGGTAAGGGTAATGTGTGTAATTATTTGTATATGGTGGATGATGGCTACGAGCATATCGATTCGGTGCCTAGTTATTATGTGATCATGACTGACGCTGAACGAGCTGAGCTCGAACAGATTGGGCGTCGATCCAGTCAATCTGATAGTAATGCTGAAATGAATTGTACTTTCATTAGCTTTGACGGAAAAGGAGGTCGAGTGAGGTACTTGTCTTCAATTCGCAACCGAGGAGCAAGTAGCAGGAATGGCCCTCCAAACAATCATTTAATTAAATTTAGATCAGATGATCCTTGGAACGGACAGGAATCAATAAAATTTAATTGTCAGTACACGCATTCTCAAGTCGTAGGGAGTTGGCTTTATCAATGGTTGGGTGTAAAGGCAGCTGACAGCATTCCTGTTAAGTTTCATGTTAATGGAGAAGACCTCGCGGAGTCCGGTGGGCCACGAATGTTCGGTTACTATGCTAGAACAGAGTCTCTCGATTCAAATTTTGTTGAGGCTCACTGGCCTGAGGATTCTGGTGGTAACATATACCAAGTAAGAGATGATGAGGACAATGGAGATGAGGGGGACCTTAAATATGAAGGGGAGCAGGCTGACTCTTATCGTAATACTTATTTCAAGAAGACAAACAGATCAGTAGATGATTGGTCGGATATTATTAATCTAACGAAAACTTTGAACAGTGATGAAGATCCTGATTACCTTGAGCGATTGTCTGAAGTTATAGACATTGATCAGTGGCTACATTTCTTAGCTGTGGATTCACTGATAGGAAATAGGGAGGGGGGGCTTACTACGGGTAAAGGTGATGATTATGTATTATTCAGAGGAGAGAGCGATCAACGATTTCAGTTAGTTCCCCATGATTTAGATACGGTATTAGATCAGGGAACGAGATCAGGGAGTCCTAACTTGTCAATTTTTACATATACAGGCGTTGATGGTCTTAATGAGTTTTTGTCTCATCCTGATATAATTCCCCGTTATTACGCCAAGTTCATTCAGATAATTGAGAGCAAATATAGGCCAGAGTTAATCAACCCAATCATTGATAGGTCAGTAGGATCGTTTTTTCCTTCAGATGTTCTAAATGAGATGAAGGAGTTTATTGTTGATCGTAGGCGTGGAGTTTTAGCTCAAATTCAGACAAATTATTCAGTAGAGGTGGATTTGCCCGAATCAAGTGATGGGTATTACCGCACAGTTAATGGAGAGGCTAGGTTCAGTGGAGATTTTCATGTTGGAAAGGTTAAATCCGTAAAAGTTAATGCAATAGATGCAAATCTTAACCCTCGGGAAGGGGGGTGGAATTTAACTCTTCGTTCATTTGTAAATGGAGGTGCTTTAATGCCAGGTTTAAACAGGGTTAGAGTCGCGTTTTATGACGGGCCTGATGGTCAGGTGTTGAATGAAGAGTATATAAAATTATGGAATGACACAGGAAAAGTTACAGAGGTTTCAGGAGACCTAACGGGCACCTCTATTAGAGGTAACGTATTTTTAACAACTCGAGGTTCATATATTCCTAAGGTTCCATTTCTTGTACGTGTAGATGTAAGAGACCCTAATGGTTCTTATTTAAGAGAAATTTGGGACACTTCAGTGACTCTCACTGCAAATAGGCCTGGAATTAGAATAAGTCCTAATGTTGTTAATCTTAGAAATGGATTGGGAAGTACATTAGTTACTGTACAGGGTGGTGGACTAGAAGAGGAAGTAGTTTTCATTTCAGAGGGTGCTATATGGAGCTATCTCGATAATGGATCGGACCAGGGCGCCCTTTGGCAGGGAGTGAATTTTGATGATTCGGGATGGCAACAAGGCAGGGCTGAATTGGGGTATGGTGATGATGATGAAGTTACTGAGTTGAGTTTTGGGCCAAACTCAAGAAATAAATACGCCACAACATATTTTCGATCTGAGTTTCATGTCGATGACATTGAAAACATTTCTACATTGGGAATGAGATTAAAGTATGACGATGGGGCTATTATTTATATTAATGGCAAGGAATTCTTTAAGACTTCTAACATGGAGTCAGGAATGGCTTTTGATGAGTTTACGGTTGATGGTGATGATACTCCCACAGAGAACTTCCAGGAATTCTCACAACTGTCACCAGACTTACTCGTTTTAGGGAAAAACGTTATTGCTGTAGAAATAAAGCAAGGCGATGATCGAAGTTCGGACGTTAGTTTTGATCTTCAGTTAAGTGCTCTTATTTCTGGCCCCTCTATAGATCCTGGAGATTTAAACTTAAATGTTGAAATGGGACAGCAGAGAGTTGCTAAAAGTATCATTAGTTTGGGTCCCTCTCCTGATTCCATCGAAGTTTCAGGGGTGTTAGAGGGTGCTGTAACTAATTGGTCTGGGGTGGTTCGTATCATAGGTGATGTGATTGTTCCGAAAGGTCATACTCTCAATATTTTACCTGGTACCATTATTTTGTTAAGTGGTGATGAGGAGCCTCAGAGTTCTGCTGGGTCAGACCTAATAATT
>Ga0115002_10000296_pt1 | contig 73016 bp, 64 predicted proteins | sample ArcticOcean_MG_C_8_FD_89576 | JGI IMG/M metagenome (GOLD analysis project Ga0115002, IMG submission 89576) | Marine microbial communities from western Arctic Ocean - ArcticOcean_MG_CB11_86 | ecosystem: Environmental > Aquatic > Marine > Oceanic | place: Arctic Ocean: Canada Basin | collected... | reverse complement strand
GAATCATGGGCAACTCAGGTAGTGCATCCACTTCGAAATACCCGAAAATGGATGAAGCACCCTAACACTATTCAGTCATACCAACACAACTCAAAGTATCTGAAATTAAGAAATGAAATAAAAAAATCCGAACTATCTGCAGAGCGTATACAGCAGGAAATCCTCGAAAACCTCGCATCAACAGTACCTATTAATCTAGAAACACAGAAACAGACAATCAATGCGATAAAAAACTTATGGCGTTACTTAGAATATTACGATGTACGACTCGATCCTCCATCATTAGTCCAACTAGCACATATTGTCACCTCTTTTATTAATGGTTCTGATAAAAAAAATGTTCTTTCAATGCTTAAGAAAAATTTTAAAAAAGTTTGATATGTTAATTTTTAATCCTATAAAAACCTCATTAGAAAAAAATTAAAAACGATCTTGAATAACGGAAAACCCCATAACAGCGCACTAGATGTTGTAATAATTGGTGCAGGTGTGATTGGCTTAAGCATCGCCAGAGAATTCGCTCTAGCTGGGCGTGAGGTTATTGTTCTTGAACGTAACGCTAACATTGGCGAAGAAACATCATCGCGCAACTCTGAAGTTATACACGCTGGAATATACTACGCTCAAGACAGTCTCAAAGCACAGCTCTGCACGCGAGGAAAGGCCTTGCTTTACTCTTATTGCGATGAAAAATCTATTTCTTATAATCGTTGTGGCAAGTTGATCGTAGCATTAACTGAAGATCAGAAAAAAACACTACATAAACTTCATAGCTATGCTTTAAAAAACGGCGTCTATGACATTCAAACACTTGATGCAGCAGAGGTCAGAGAACTAGAGCCCTCTATTCAATGCTCCGCAGGTCTTTTTTCACCGTCTACCGGAATCATTGACAGTCATCATTTAATGCTTTCATTACAGGGTGACCTAGAAAATTCGGGAGGAAGAGTTGTTCTATTATCGGAATTTACACAAGCATATTTAAAAGAAAATAAGCTTCATCTAAAAATCAAATCAGACGAAACCCCTATATCTATTACTGCTCAATGTGTGATCAATTGCGCCGGACTTTATGGGTCGAGTGTTGCAAATAATATTGATGGGCTTGATGCAAAATATATTCCAAAAACACGTTATGCTCGAGGAGTTTATTTTACGTACCAGGCAAAGCATCCATTCCAACATCTTATCTACCCTGTGCCAGAACCTGGCGGGTTAGGAATTCATCTCACATTAGATTTAGCTGGAAAAGCACGTTTTGGCCCAGATGTTGAGTGGATCGAACAACTCGAATACAAAGTAGATGCACATCGAAGTGATCGGTTTTTTAAGTCTATATCTGGCTACTGGCCAAACGTAAAAAGAGAAGCACTAATGCCTGGTTACGCAGGGATAAGACCTAAAATTGTGGGGCCTAATGACCCTCCTGGAGATTTTATGATTCAGGGACCCCGCGTACACGGCGTTAATGGCTTAGTAAATTTGTTTGGAATTGAATCGCCAGGCCTAACTGCTTCATTAGCGATTGCAGAGCATGTACTGAAGATCTTTTCTGAGGATATCATTTGAATAATATTTCCAACCTTCTAATCAAGGTTAAAACGATTGAAAATTAAACAAAGCTTGAGTAATTTTAAACAGCTCACGCCTGGAATACAGCGTCTGCTTGCCCCCAACCCAGGCATGATGACTGGACCAGGCACTAATACTTATCTGTTAGGCCAGAAGGAAATAGCGGTAATAGATCCTGGGCCTGCTATAGCCTCCCATATAGCCATGATTCAAAAGATAGTTTCTGCTCCAATTCGATGGATTATCGTTACTCATACACATCTAGATCATTCACCAGCAGCCCAAATGCTAGCTGAAGCAACTGGCGCTGAATTGCTGGGGCAAAGTCCACCAGCCGGATCAAATCAAGATCAGACCTTCTCACCTCATCGCATCTTAAATAATGGCGATAAAATTGAAACGGAGGAATTCACTCTTACAGCTATCCATACACCAGGCCATGCTTCAAACCACCTATGTTATCTACATGAAAAGCTTCAGTGGATATTCACAGGGGACCATGTAATGAATGGATCCACTGTAGTCATTAATCCACCCGATGGAAACATGAAGGACTACTTAGATTCTCTTGCACAATTAAAAATTCTCGATCCAAAAAAACTTGCTCCCGGTCATGGAGATCTACTGCCAAATCCCCAAGCAACCCTTGATTGGATCATCACACACAGATTAGAGCGTGAAGCAAAAATCATCACCACCCTTGATTCTATGTCTGGTAGCTCCCTTACTAAATTAGTTAAGAAGGCTTATGACGATATTGATGCAAAGTTGCACCCTCTAGCAGAACGCTCTCTTCTAGCGCATCTTATTAAGCTTAATAGAGAGCATCTTGCTAACGAAAAAAATGGGCTCTGGTATCTATCATAGGGTTAACAATGAAAAAATTTACATGCATATCTACAACAATACTTTTTACATCATTATTTTTGAGTGTAGAAAGCTCAGCTCAAAAAATTGAATCACTTGAGGCTGAGGCTAAAAGCATCCATCTCGACGTCATAACCATCGATAGTCATGACGACATTCCTTTGAACTTTGCTACCGAAACTATTGATCCATTAAATGCTGCTCGTCAGGTTAATTTGGAAAAAATGCGTGAGGGAGGGTTAGACGTCGCTTTCTTTATTGTCTACGTAGGACAAACCGAACGCACACCAGAAAATTATGAGCAAGCCCAGGCGAATGCAATGAAGAAGTTCAATGCTATACATCGCATGACTAACGAAATGTATCCGAACTCTATTGAGCTTGCTTACTCTGCAAATGATATCGAACGAATTCATGCCTCTGAAAAACTCGTTGCAGCAATTGGCATCGAAAATGGTTATGTAATTGGCACTGATTTGTCATTGTTAGAAAAATACTATGAGCTTGGAGCCCGCTATATGACCCTAGCTCATAGCGGTCATAATGATATTTCAGATTCTGCTCAACCACGACCTCAATTTGGTGATAGTCATTCAGAACACGATGGAATAAGTCAATTTGGAGAGCAAGTAATAGCTGAGATGAATCGTATTGGAATGATGGTGGATATTTCGCATATTTCCAAACAGGCAGCACTTGATGCCATACGTTTATCGAACGCACCTGTTATCGCATCACATTCCAATACGCGCGCACTTACCGATCATTACCGCAATATGGATGATGAGACGCTTCTAGCGCTCAAAGAAAATGGTGGTGTCATGCAGGCAACGGCCTTAGCAACCTTCGTAAAACAGCAAAATATCACCCAAGTAGAAGCAACTAAAAAAATCCTTGCTGATTACGGCATAGAAAGAATCAGTCAGTGGTGGATTCTTACGAATGAACAGCGCATTCAGATAAAAGACAGACTATCGACTATCGGCTATGCAAGTGTCAGTGATTTCATTGATCACGTCGACTACGCTGTCAATCTAATAGGTATTGACCACGTTGGACTGAGTTCTGACTTTGATGGTGGCGGAGGTCTCTTAGGGTGGTTTGATGCTGCAGAAACCTTTAACGTAACATTAGAACTCGTTAATCGAGGCTATAATAGGGAAGATATTCGTAAGCTCTGGGGTGGAAATCTGCTAAGAGTATGGCGAGAAGTGGAACAGGTTTCTGTAGAAACTCGCTAACCTATAAATCAGCAAACTTTCTGCCGGTAGTCCCTAAATCTTCTAACAATGTTGGCACTTCCCAGTAGGTTGAGCCAAAGCGATCACGTAATTCACATACTGCCTCATATACCCGCTGCACCCCTATTTCATCTGCATAGTGCATTGGTCCCCCACGATAGCGTGGGAATCCATAACCGTTAGTCCATACAACATCAATATCAGCAGATCGCAGTGAAATACCTTCTTCTAGAATTCTTGAACCTTCTACGATCAAGGCATAGATACACCGTTCTGTAATCTCCTTAGTGCTAATCTCTCGCTGGTCCACGCCCAGTAATTCTGCCTCTCGATCAATCATCTCTTGCACCTCTAGATCAGGGACAGGTGCTCGCGAACCCGATTTATACAAGTACATACCCTTACCCGTTTTCTGTCCAAACCTTCCAGCTTGAGACAACATATCAGCAATACGATAAAAACAAGGATCCTCAGATTGATCGGCTCTCTCCTGGCGAATTTTGTATCCCACATCAAGTCCTGCAAGATCACCCACAGCGTGAGGGCCCATAGCCATTCCCCACTCTTGGAGCGCGCCATCTATTTGTTGTGGAGAGGCACCTTCCAACAAAAGAAGCTGGGCTTCCCGTCCATAACCATGGAGCATTCGATTCCCAACGAAACCAAAACAGTTACCAACAACCACTCCGACCTTCTGTAACCGTTTTGAAAGAGCGAGTGCTGTTACTAAAACATCATCTGCTGTGTTAGCTCCACGTACAATTTCTAATAGACGCATAATATGGGCAGGACTAAAAAAATGTAGCCCAATCACATCTTCTGGTCGTCCCGTTGCAGCCGCTATTTGATCTACATCCAATGTCGAAGTATTGGTCGCCAATATTGCACCAGGACGGCAGATCTTATCTAAAGTTCGAAAAACTTCTTTTTTTATAGCCATATTTTCGAAAACTGCTTCAATCACAAGATCTGAGTTAGCAGCAGAATCAAAATTCTGCGTTGTCTGTAATCGTGCCAGACCTTTCTTCATACCTACATCATCTATTCTTCTGCGAGCAACGTCGTGTGCAAAGAAACCTTTTATCGCCTCTGCACCCCGCTCAAGCCCTGATCTTTCGCTATCTATCAAAGTCACCTTAAAACCGGCCCGCAGAGCAGTGTAGGCGATGCCTGACCCCATAGTGCCCGCACCAATTACGGAGATTTCATCTATCTGACGCCGACAGGCTTCAACAGAAATTCCAGGAACCTTTGCAACTGCTCGCTCAGCAAAAAAAATATGTCTTAACGCCTTAGATTGTGAGGATTTTTTGCATTCGCTAAAAAAACCTCTTTCCTGAATTGACGCTTCATCAAAAGCCATTTTGATAGATGATTCGACACTACGAATAATTTTTTCTGGAGATATTAAGCCTCGTGTTTTAAAGGCTATTTTTTTACGGTATTCATCAAAAAAATCTGCTGAAACCGGATCAACAATAAGATCTCGGACACGTCGAATAGGTTTGCCTTCAGCCAACAACTTGTTCACAAATGCAATAGCACCATTCAAAAGAACTTCGTCCTCGATCAATTGATCTGCAATGCCTAAACTGAGAGCAGTTTTAGCATCCACAGGTCTACCTGAAATCATCATATCTAATGCGTTTTTTACACCTATTAATCGAGGTAAGCGTTGAGTCCCCATCGCCCCAGGCAACAGCCCTAAAGTTACCTCTGGAAGGCCAACTTGTGCTTTTGGATCAACAACTCTAAAGTGACATCCCATAGCAAGCTCAAGCCCTCCTCCGAGAGCTGTACCATGCATCGCTGCAACAACAGGTATTTCACTGCGCTCGACACAGAAAATAACATCTGAGAGATGAGGTGAAAGCGCAGGTTTACTGAATTCGCGTATATCGGCCCCAGCACAAAATGTTCGTCCAGCACAAACAAGCACAACAGCTTCCACGTCATTATTTAATTTAATTGCCTTCATTGCGGCAACAATTCCTGACCGAACAGGTTGTGATAGAGCGTTAACTGGCGGACTATCAATGGTTATAACTGCCAAGTTATTACGATACTCAACGCCAACCTCACTCATAAAGATCTCCTTCAACATGAACCGGCCTTATAGGCCAGTTCATACAATTCTTAGTGCTGTTTAATACTTATAACAATCAATGATTTAGAAAATCACAGTATTCGTTATGATTCGCCATAGAACGTGTAAAGTATTTATCTCGTTTTTTATTGATAATGCCTACGGTAGAACTTAGAACCCTAATCACAGAGTAGCGACACAAAACTTTATATTTCTTAAAATATTTGATCTAAAATCAATCAAAACCCCATAGTGATTCCAAAAGGCCTTGATCCCACATATCGCGATAATGACCAGTTGGATCACATGGACTGGTTCCTGATACTAATTGAAATTGAATATCATCATCTCTAGCTGAACCTCTTTCTCGAATAAGTGGCTCCGTATAATACGGATCATGAATGACCATCTTTCTATCCATCGTTAATTGATCTTCGCTTAAAGTATAAGTTTCAACAATTCTTGTGTCTTCTCCAGACATAGGCAATCCCAACCCATCAAGCCAACTTGGAGAAAGATGTGAAGTCTCCATAATAAAAATATTACCTTCCCACTTGCCAGTGGAGAAGCCCATTGGGCTGGCTAACAATCCATCTGGTGCCCCTCTTCCATCTAGCCAGATTCTTCTCACCCCTCCCCAAGAAATCATTAAGTAGTAGTCTCCAGCATCAACTATTTCTAAGTTAAATGGCGCACCAAAAGACCTCGGAAGTCCCATCGGAGAACAAGTTTTAGCTGGATCCTCCCATTCTTTAGTTGCCTCATGGACTCTTCTTCCTTCTTCAGTAAAGGGCGTTGGCTTTGGCTCTAAGTCCCCTGCTGTTATTTGAAATTTATACCTATTATTCCATGCTCCTGTTATGTCGTATGGATGCTCTGTAGACGTTACCCCATAAGACTTATTAGGATCGGCATTTATCTCTACAATATCGTAAGCGCTTGATGATGCTCCATCTAAAATACTGAGCTCTTCTCCAGTTGCTAATGTCACCCATTCCATAAAAATCTTTTTAGATGAACTTCTACCTAAAGCACCAGAAAGTTTTATCGTATCTCCTACTTTAATAGTATCTTTATCCCAATTTAATCCTAGCAGAACCCCTACGTTATGTGTTTGTACCTGCCAATCCTCAGTTACTCCATTTTCTAATCGTGTTCTTATCCTATAAGTTACATGAGGATTGGAAAATCTTACCCAAGTTACTTCGCCTTCTAAGGTCGCATTTTGATTCCGATCAAATTCAAAAGCGAACGAATGGTGTGCAACGGAAAAATCCATATAAACTAAAAAAAACAAAGTCGAATAAAATAATTTTTTTAAAATACTCATGCTTTCATCCAGATTCAGTTTAATTTTTGCAATAACAACTTCTCTTCCTTATAGCTTACTAGAGAGAGAAACAGAAGAAAATTTAGCTGCAAAAACTATGGTAGAAGCTACAATACCCATACTTATATTGAGTAGTGAAAAAGAGGGTTAAACCATGACCTATGTAGTCACGGACAGCTGTATTAAATGCAAACTCACCGACTGCGTGGAGGTGTGCCCCGTGGACTGTTTCCATGAAGGACCTAACATGCTGGTCATAGACCCAGAAGAATGCATTGACTGCACTTTATGCGAGCCTGAGTGCCCAGTGGACGCAATTTGCTCAGAGGATGAGATACCAGAGGGTCAAGAAGCATTCCTAGAGCTAAATGCAGAACTCTCTCAAAACTGGCCTGTCATTACGCAAGCTAAGGATGCCCCTGATGACGCAGATGATTGGCGCGAGGTTAAAAATAAACTTCAACATCTAGAGAAATAATAAAAACAGAATTTCGACTCTTTTAGAAGATTTTATCTGATTTTTCGAGATTTTCAGGCTTTAATCTATAACTTCAGGCAACAGGGAAATCTAACTAGTAAAACGGTAGTCTTGTAACTCGTGACTCTTATCTAGTGATAACAACAAAAAGTAATGTAATTTTTATCTTACCCCTCTAATCTCACTAAAAGGACTATAAAAATGAAGCCCGCTCGACCCTCCTCTGCGGTGATACTGATACGCGAGGTTCAACGTAAGATCGAGGTTTTTATGGGCCAACGCCATGAGCGCGCAACATTTGCTTCAGCGTTTGTCTTTCCTGGCGGCGTGCTCAGCAAAGACGACAGTTGTGTATACCCTCGCTGCCGAGGTTTACGTCAAGACGATGCAAATCAAGCTTTATCAGTGAAATCTGGTGGCCTAGACTATTACAGCGCAGCAATCCGAGAGCTTTTCGAGGAAACTGGCGTGCTCCTAGCAGTTACCTCTAATAATCACTGGGTGAGTGATGACGTCCATTCCTACCATCCATTCGCAGAAACCCGAATGAGCCTTAAGGAAGGAAAGCTGTCTTGGTCTAAGGCCTTATCAAATGCAAATGTAAATTTAGCGACAGATGAGTTGTATTATCTGGGGCACTGGGAAACCCCCGTTACCCTTAACGCTCGATTTTCTACACGTTTTTTTCTAGCCGAGCTACCACCAGGCCAAAAAGCACAACACGATGGGGAAGAACTAGTAGCTAGCAGATGGTTAGAACCAAGTCAGGCGTTAGCTTTACATAATGCTGGAGAAATAGACCTTCCATTTCCACAAATGAAACAACTAGAAATTCTTGCTGACTTCACCACACCCGCAACGCTGCGCAACTGGGCTTATAACAGGTGGCGCAAGCCAATAGAAAAAATCCGCCCTTGGATACAAGAGGAAAAGGGCAAGCGTCAGGTGATTTTACCGTGGGAACCAAATTACCCCGATCACGCCTAATGCTACGGTTGCAGGAGATAGGAGAATTTAATAAAGAACTGCTCACCGTCCCGACGCAAGTCATTTGTACGCACCAATTCCGTCCCATCCTCAGTATCTATTAGATTAAAATTACTAGAATTACTGTTATAACCCACATAGAGTGCTGACCAAGGATTGAGAATATACCGAACTAGAAAATCGTAGTTCAGGCCCTTTTTATTGGTTAACGAACTTAAAGCCCCAGGATCTGTAGTTTCATCCTGCAGAATGAAGCGTAGTGATGTTTCCTTTGTGAACTGATAATTCCATTTCGCTCTTAATATGGAATCATCCAAAATGTCCACAGCACTTAATGGATCTTTTAGTGAAGTATTCAAATAAGTTAGGTCAAGCCTCAATCGTTCCGATGGCCTCCATAAAAAACCTACCTCACTAACGCTAAAATCAGCCAATTCTGGCTCTTTACCTGCCACTGGCGACAGATTAATTGTATCACCAACTCTAAACTTCGCTGAAAACCCAGTGGTAGAGAACACTTGCGTCTGGAACTCAGCTCTCCATTGCTTCTGGTGGAAATCTTTATTCTTGTTAAGATTAGAATGATCTTGTGCCCTCAAGCGCTCCCGCAAAGCATCTACTCGCAACATAATGGCGGTTTCCCCATTCCAAGTTGCCTCCATTCGATAATCTATATTCTCAAAAATCCTGACGCCCTTCTGATCAGATACTGTGTTGATACCTATTCTGGGGGTCCAGCTATTAACCAAGCCATCTTCTGGCCAAAACGTGTAACCGAAATTGGTATGCCTAGACCTTGTGTCAGCAGAGGTGTTTCTATTTTGAAAACCAAGGTCTACCTGAAAATCTTCAGTCGTATCAATCTGATGAACATGAACTCGCAAACTTCGACCTTGCCGATCAAATTTTATGTTGGACTGGCGACCATCGGAAGAAACACCTGCAGCATTCTTAGCATTTGTATCTATAAACTGCATCTGAGTTGACCAATTATCACTTAACTTAAAGCGCCCATCTACGTTAAAGACTTTATTTTCTGCATTACCGAATTTCCGATTGGAATAAAAAACTCCAACCCGATCTTGATCGGACAACTCTCTAAATAAACGGAAAATATTAATATCAGCAGCACTTCCTGCTAAAGGATCTCCGACAGACACCTGCTCCCCTGGTGCCTCATCATTCATAGCCATTGTTCCGATACCCCAGTCGCCAAGCTTACCGGTTAACCTTAATCCCACTTCTGGATCTACAATTCGCCTTGTAAACAACAATATTGAATCCATTTCCCCGAAGTAATCAGCATTTTCCAAGAAGAAGGGTCGGCGTTCTGGAAACCGCACCTCAAAACGCTCATTTGCGGTCACTTGAGGTTCATCCGATTCAACCTGACTGAAATCAGGGTTGAAAGTTGCATCCAAGACTAGGCTGTCCTGAATCACGATTTTTGCATCAACACCAATATTGATCTCCGAATCCTTATTAAAGGCTGGTCCACCAGTTGCTTCTGAATCAAGCACGTCATAACTGCGCCCGAAAACAAAGGGAACAATCTGCACATTGCGTCCTGGAGAAACATTTCGTATCCCCGTTGCCACAGCAGCTTGGTTCAATCGCCCTTCTATGATTGAAGAATAAGCTGGCCAGTATGAGTCTTCACTAAGTCTTGGAATACGTCTGCTGAATTGGACACGCCATGTTTGCTCATCACTAGCCGGAAATCTCAGCGTACGCAAAGGAACAGTCATCTGCACCATGTAACCTGAGTCAGTTACACGCGAATCCGTGTACCAAAGAGCCTCATACGACCCATCCCATTGGTTATTCCCTCTTGCAAGATCAGACCAACGCCCATCACTTTGCACGCCTGAAGCGCTGGCTCCAAAACCATAGGCACTACGCTGATCATTAAAAGTATCAATTAGAAGCCCTACCCAATCATCATTCTGTATTTCCTCGCGTGGCGCGAGGTTAGCCCGAATCTGATTCGGTTCAGTATCAAAGGCAAGATAGATTGCATAAAAATTAGTACTGTCGTAGGCAGCATAAACGACAGTCTCTTGACTGGCCGGAGCACCATCGCTCGGCTCGCGTTGGATAAACTCCTGCGCCTTAGCCATCATAGCGGCAATCTCAGGCGATGCTTCCATCCCCGAAAAATCATCGAGCGTCGGCGGACGCTCAATAAAAGGCACTTGAAAATTAACTGTTTCTTGGGAAAACCCAACTAAACTCGTCTGAATTAAAACCAGAGCAAGACAAGATTTAATTAAAATACAGACTTTCACGAAAGAATCGCCTCCTTAATAGGCTATACAGCTATATGCCGAGCGCATTCTATAGCAAAAAAGAGTTAATTCATCTTTATATTTGCCTATATAAAGATGAATTAACTGTTATATAAAAAATATGCATCTTAAGTACAAAACGAATCTTTAAGCGCAGTGACGACCCACACCTCAAAATGCTATAAAGGGATCTCAAAAATAAACCACCAATACTAACGACCAACATGATCATAGACTGCCATGGACACTACACGACAGAACCCCAAGAGCTTGGCCATTACCGTGACAAACAAAAAACAAAGCTAGCAAAAAATCCTTTCTATCAAGCCATCAAAGGCACGCTCAATATAACTGATGACCAACTACGAGAAAGCGTGGAGGGCGCTCAACTAAAACTTCAGCGAGAACGCGGTGCCGATAGAACAATTCTTTCTCCGCGAGCAAGCGGCATGGGTCACCATATTGGAAATGAATCCACCAGCATGGCATGGACATCTCACTGTAATGAACTCATATACAGACTGACAAAACTCTATCCTAAGAATTTTATAGGCGTCTGTCAGTTACCCCAATCACCAGGGGTCACACTTGAAAATTCTGTCATCGAACTAGAGAGATGTATCACGGAATTAGGGTTTGTTGGGTGCAATCTAAATCCTGACCCAAGTGGCGGTTACTTTAACTCACCACCGCTTGGCGACAAGTATTGGTATCCCTTATACGAAAAGATGTGTGAATTAAAAGTTCCGGCAATGATCCATGTCAGTGCAGCATGTAATAAAGCTTTCCATACGACTGGTTCCTATTACCTAAGCGCTGACACTACTGCTTTCATGCAAATGATGACATCAAACATATTCATAGATTTTCCAGAATTGAAATTTATCATCCCTCATGGTGGCGGAGCAGTGCCATTCCACTGGGGACGCTTCAGGGGGCTTGCTGATATGTTAAAGAAACCTCCTCTAAATGAATCAGTACTCAATAATGTGTTTTTTGATACCTGTGTATATCATCAACCTGGCATTGATCTCCTACTCAATGTAATTCCGATCGACAATATCTTGTTTGCATCAGAGATGCTTGGTGCAGTCCGTGGCATAGACTCAGAAACAGGATATTATTTTGACGATACAAAGCGATACATCATCAATAATAAAGCCCTCAGCCAGGAAGATCGCGAGAAAATTTTCGAAGGAAACGCCCATCGAGTATACGGGCGTCTCACACAAGCTTTATCCACCTAATAGCGGATAAGTTAGCTACCATAGTCAAGAAAGATCCTCGCTATTAGCGATCACTCACTGCTTGCAAAAACTCCGAATGGGATGATACCTGTCCATGCAAGCCAACATGAATTTGAACATCTAACCCGAGTCGGTCTATATTGCTTGCAAGCACACGCATATTAGGCAATCTAGACTCTGGAAATACCGTTCCAGGTGTTGATGGGTTATACATATCCGCATTAATAACCATCCCCTCATCAGGCAGATAAGGAATCAGCATAGTGTCAGCATGTGTGAGGCCCCGGACTGAGTAAAGATCAAGAATCCTGATCCCATCACTAATTACATATTTCCGCTTCACTGTTTCAATAGGGACAGGACGTCGACTAGGAGCGAACATTGGATAAAAAGTCGACAACCGATCAGGATTGAGGCTGCGCAATCCTGGATGAAACAACACGTCCTCAAAAAATTCCTGGCTGCCCTCATGAGCAATAACTGTCACTCCCTGTGCCACATATGTACGCAGCCCGCCTATATGATCAAAATGGTGATGCGTGCTAACCACATAGCGAATTGGTTTTTCAGGCACTAACCTACCCACCTCTGCGATTACAGCAAGCGAACGCGCCTCGTTCATAGGCGCCTCAATCACCGTAACAAAATCATCAAATTCAACAAGCACGCTATGGTGGGATCCACCTGAAAGTCTCCATACACCATCAGAAAGCTCTTGAGACTCGACTTGAACAGTACGTGACTGCGCACTACGTATTTCACCTGGCACAGACATGTTCGACACCTCAATATTCCCTCGAACAGTCGTTACTCTAATCTCCATAGAGTTATGTGCTGGATTTAGCACAGGGTCACCTTGATGCTCATGCACAATAGTGGGAAACATTATCCCGTCAAAGTTTTCATATTGGGTATAACGCATTTCTAGAAGCATGTCTCCATACACGGGGGTTGGCACCCATGTACTAACTACCTCAACAAAATTCTGATCATTTATAGCCCCATTAACCTTATATTTCCCTAAGGCAAGAAAGGAAATCATCTGTACTTCTCGCCCATTCTCGGTCAGCCCACCGTTAGACTCTCCTGCAATCGGTATGCTTATTATCTGAGAGGTATTACTTTCTAACGCTGCCTTAAGAAAGCCATGCGGGGTTAAAATAATATCCAACTGTCGAAAATCTGCCGCAGATACTCCGTCAAGTACCCCTCTCGGCTGAGCTAGGACCGTCGAGCCACGAAGGTTCCAAGCATATTGACCATTTACTAACTCCGTTATTATCTGATCCCCAGAAAATGGAGCTCCTCCTCCTCGCACTGGGTAATCACCTCGTCTTCGGGTGAGATCCTCTCGTGAGGTTCCCGCCTCATAATCAACCAACCGCTTATACTCAGTAATTTCCAATCGAGGCCAATCTTCACTTAGGGTAGCGCTCTGTCCAACCTGGCCATACCATCCAGACCCTGAAAACTCTATTGAATCAAGATTCGTGGCACCCATAACCTGAATTGCAGACCGAAGAACACTTTGAGCATCTTGTGCAGGTAACTCTCCTGTCAATAACACGAAAAAAGCAGTTGCGAACCAATAGAATTTTTTTATCATGATCACCCCCCTTATTTTTAGTTATGGAAATCTATTAATTTGTTCTTCGGAGAATTAAATAACTTCTTACCTGATGATTATAAGCAACCAACACAAAATCTATGGATAGGCTTGCCTAAAACTACCTCTATTGGGCATCTGAATATCCGGCAAAGTCTGAGCATCCATAGTTTCATCTTCGTCGACAATACCATTCAGAAAAAGAATATAGGCGGTGAGCGCATAAACCTGGTCATTCGTTAAAGACTGTGGCTGCAAATAAGGCATTGCACGACGAATATAATCAAAAACTGTCGTCGCATAGGGCCAATAGCTGCCCACAGTCTTAATCGGCGCAGACCCAGTCAAGGAACCATGCCCTCCAACCAGACGATCACTTACCTGGCCTTTACCTTGTTCACCATGACATGCAGTACATTGCGCAGCGTAAACATTGGCTCCTTCAGAAACTGAACCAGCCCCATCAGGAAGCCCCTCCCCATCAGGGCCTATACTGATATCCCAAGCTACTATTTCTTCGACAGTAGCCTCTAACCCAAGATTAGGGCCTTCCTGAGCACATACCTCGAAAATAAAGACAATAGAAGCCACTACACTAATAAAAAATTGCCTATGCATAAGTGTTAACCGCTCGCCCTTCAGCATCAATAGCCCACAATTGTATTCCGTTATAGTGATAAGCAAAGTTCATGCCTTTTTCCGCAATGATCGAATCTCGCGTAGGTTGAATAGCTCCGGTATCATCAATGGCTCGGCTCATTATTACTGCAGGGGCTCCATTCCATCTCCACGCCATTCTAAACCGCGTAAGAGCTCTATCAAGAACTGGTCCAGACAGTGCAGCTTCACCCCAAGTTAAACCTCCGTCTGCTGATACCTCCACCCTACTTATACGACCGCCTCCAGACCAAGCAAGTCCCGATATTTCATAAACCCCTGGTTCATTGAGATCAAGACCAGGCGATGGTGATGTGATGACTGACTTCACTGCCATCGGATAGGTAAACATTAGTGAAGTCCCGTCAGCCATTAAATCCGTGTACTTAGATGTTTCATCTCTTGTCATTGTTGGCTCTGCAGTAACCTTTATTCGCCGAAGCCACTTAACGCTAGTATTTCCCTCAAAACCAGGCAAAAACAGTCTCATTGGATAACCATTATCTGGTCGCAATCGCTCCCCATTTTGGTAAATTGCAATCATTGCGTCGTCCATTGCCTTAGCCATAGGCACACTTCGACTCATCGCAGCAGCATCGCTACCTTCGGCCAAAATCCACCCAGCATCGGGATCAACACCCGCCTCGTCTAAAAGAATAGATAGAGGCACCCCTGTCCACTCACTGCATGAGACTAATCCATGAAGCACGCCGCAATTTTGATCCACAGGCTCGTCAATAAGCCCTGCAACCCGACTGTTACCAGAACATTCAATAAAATGTATTTTTGAGATCATTGGATAACGAGAAAGCATATCCATATCAAAGACAAGAGGCCGATCTACAAGACCGTGTATAAGAAAGCGATGTTCATCCGGATTAATTTCAGGAATGCCACTATGGTGTCTCTCAAAATGCAGGGAATTAGGTGTGATAATCCCTTGCAAATGCTGCAATGGTGTACGTGAAGCCCCAGAGCCAGTCATTCCTGGCGCCGACCCAGCAGCCCTTTGCACATGAGCCTCGAATCTTGCTCGCGTCCCATAGGCACCCACACCCTTTCCAGGCGCTAGCATCCAAGGTGGGCGTCCCTGTATATTTTGGGCCTGCACTGCTCCAGAATCCAACATCCCTATAGTGCCGACACCTAAAAGCGCACCTGCCTGAGCCAAAAAAATACGCCTATGCAGTAACCCGTTCCCGGCTACAGATTCTTCCATCGTTTTAGGTGTAACTTCCACAATTCCTCCGAGATTAAGTCTCTCTTTAATATTGGGAATTCCCCAATGACCCTTAGAGTACCCAACTATCTCAAGCAAGCATAGCGTTACAATTATCCAAAAGGATTATCTAGTCATTACGCCTTCTTGTTTAAACAAGATAACCTTCAGGAAACAACCGTAGAGCTCAGTCAAGACACACTTTCTTCCAATTGAAGAAGCTTTAGTAAAATCGCTACACGCATCCACATACCATTACGCTCTTGACGCCAATACATAGCACGAGGATCAGCATCTACAATAGGATCTATCTCGGGACCCCGAGGTAGAGGATGCATAATTATTCCGTTTGGCTTCAGCATTGCGAGTTGCTTTTTACCAACAGTGTACTGACTAAGATCAATATCGTTAGACTCACCCTCCTGATCCCACTCAGACTGCATACGTGTGACATACAGAGCATCTAGTTCTGGAAGAACCTCCGATAAACAATCTGTTTCTACAAACGCAATTTCTTGCTCATTGAGATGCGTTTTGACATCGTCCCGCATAGAAAAATTTTTTGGTGCAATAAAAATCAAACGTACGTTGGTATAGTTCCTCATTAGATAACATAGCGACCGTACGGTTCTGCCCCGCCTTAAATCACCCATCATCCCTATCACCTTTCCATCTATACCACCACGCTGTGAAAAACTTCGATCGAGCGTATAGATATCAAGCAATGCCTGAGTGGGATGTTGATCACTACCACTTCCGGCATCAATTATTGGCACAGGACGTTCAATTGAATCCATAATCCGTGCCGCCTGAGCTGCCCGCCCAGGCTCTTGGGAGCGCATGATTATGACATCTACATACGAACTAAAAGTTCGTATAGCATCCTCAAAGCTTTCTCCCTTTACCTCTGATGAAATAGACCGATCCCGTATTTCACTAGTACGGATACCAAGAATATGGCAAGCGTTATTAAATGATAAAAATGTTCGAGTAGAGGGCTGCGTGAAATAGAGCATTGCTCTACGATTTAGCGCAAGGTCTTGCAGCAGTTTTGCTCCGGCCGGAGACTTAGCTAACATGCGCACACGTGTAGCGAGACCACATAGATCATCCAACAACTGTCGCTTAAAGACTCGCGGATCAAGCACATGGAACAACGTTGTGTTGCTGCTTGATTGCTCCTGTTGTCCTTGCTCTTGAACCACTTCCTGTGTCACCCACATGCCTTGTTTATCCCCACCTACAGCATACAGGGAAACGGTCAAACACGAACGAAACTAATATACTTTCAGTTCCTCAATACTACTCCTCCACAGATAACTTCTATGGTGCCGGTGGACGGATTCGAACCGCCGACCCACGCATTACGAATGCGTTGCTCTACCGCCTGAGCTACACCGGCTTGGCAGTATGAGCATCGATTATTAGACACTTAGCATCTTTATGCTAGGTTGAGAAATCAGCACTAGAGAATTTATCTAAACGTTTCTTAGTAAAGCTCCTGAAGTGCAATCAGACTTAAACCTAAGATCGATAGCCTTCTATGTGTTCATCACCATCATTGAAAATTGTCAAATCTAGCTGACTTTCAGCATCAAAATTAGGCGCATAAGGACTACCAGGGTTACAACCTAAAACTTGCAGATTTAAACTTTTTACGCTTAAAGCTCTGCTTGGACAAGCCAATGTTACGATACTAAAATTAACGATTACATCACATTAAACGCACTGCTGCGCCCTATGATATGACTCAAAATAACCTGCTAGTCTTCATTGCGATCTTAGCCACACTAACAGGCTACGCTGCAGCCATCCAAGCTCAACGGACTCCCGAGATTGAGGCTATCGATACTGACGGACCAGTAACTTATTTCATCGCAGAAGGTTCTAAAAAATCGCATTATAAACAAACAGATTATGAGCTTGCCATATGGGCTCTGAGAGCTTGGGAAAAAAGCGTGGATGGCGCTCTTCAGTTCATACCTGGCTCCGAGACGACAGCGTTACTGAGAGTCTATTGGGTACCAGCAACCTCTGGACAATATGGGGAAATGTGGCCGTTATCTGTAGACGGAAAACGTGGAGCTGGCGTCTTTATACGACCAAACATTGATGCATTAGGAGACGAACTTGCACAACAAGCAAAAGTAGACCCGCTCTTTCGGGACACGATTGTTTATCTCACCTGTCTCCATGAACTAGGTCATGCCCTAGGTCTGTCTCACACCACTGATTATGCCGACATCATGTACTCATTTGGATTTGGTGGTGATATTCCTGCATTTTTTACTCGTTATCGAGATCAACTAAAATCGAGACAAGATATAAAGAGAATAACTGGGCTATCTAAAAGTGACATCAGTCGACTACGGTCACTGTATAGCAATAGTACAGAGTCAAAGACCGACAAAAACTAGTCAGCAGTCACTAAAATCACGGACGTGGACAACCAACTCTACACCCGCCAGCTCTGTTCCTTGAGGCAGATCCGTCTTTACTTGTAGGTTAATAGCATTCGGAGGAATATCAATAAGTTCTCCACTATCCAAATTATAGAAATGATGGTGTGGTTCTATCGTAGGATCGTAGTACTGTCTAGAGGGGTCAACGCGTACTGTTTTTAATAATCCACGCTCACAAAAAAGGTTCAATGTATTGTATACAGTAGCCTTGGATGCCTTTGAACCCTTCTCTCGAATACGAGCAATAATCTGATCAGCCGACGCATGTTGTGGCGAGCTAAGAATCACTTCCCCAACATCTAGCCGCTGCACAGTAGGAAAAACCCCGTGGCTCTCCAGTTGTTGCGCAATTTCCTCTCGGGTCATACCTTTACCCCTTGAAATCTACCATTGATAATCTTACCTCAAAAGCCGTAACGAACAATTAATTGATCACCCCTTTAAAAGATTTGATTCCTATAGCAAATTCTTTCCAAACTATGACTTTCGATTTAGCAATGTATCCAATATTAGAAGCGTAGCACCTACTGTTATAGCAGAATCAGCAATATTGAATACTGGGAAAAACCATTGTTGGTAATGCACGCGAATAAAGTCAACTACGTGTCCCCACAAAACTCGGTCTATAGCGTTTCCTAGTGCGCCTCCCATAATAAATGCTAAAGAAACTGCAAGAAGCGTTTGACCTCGCGCTGGCAAATTTCTTAACCACATAAAAATAACTGCACTAACCGCGATACCCAAAGTCGTAAACATCCATCTCTGCCATCCAGAGGCATCACTAAGAAAACTAAATGCTGCGCCAGCGTTATGAATACGCATAAAATCAAGCATCGGAAAAAGAGTGATCGAATCGAATTCGTTTAAACGCTTTATGATTAAAGACTTGCTCCACTGATCAACGATCACGACGATCACTGTCAACCAAAGCCACCGAGAAGCCCCCGAACTAATTGCCCCCCATCGTGGCACTCGCTCTATTAATCCGAAAAAAACCGGCTTATCTGTCTCCGAACCCTTTTTATTTGATACTTTATTTTCTTTTTTCTTAATACGTTTTTTTTGAGAATCTGACGCTATAGCTTGTTTGATTTTAGAAGAAGAGGGCTTTTTTGTATTTTTTTTACGGAGTATCTTCCCTGTAATTTTCTTTTTTGAGATCACGCGTACACCCTAACCTCTCCTAAATTTTCCACGTTGCTCACACATCGACCACAAAGATCTTCATATCTATCATGGTGACCCACGTCATCACGCCGATGCCAACAACGGGCACACTTGTTTTTTTCGCTACGACCCAGCTTTAGCCAGAACTGTGTGGACTCTAAACAAACGGCAATTGCATCCTTGGGTCGCCTCTCCTCAGGGTAGACTTGAGCTTCAGACGTGATAAACACAAACCGCAACTCATCACCAAGAGTCTTGAGCGTAGACATTAAATCCGGCGGACAAAAAATCTCAACCCAAGCATCTAGCGGGGCTCCAATTTCACCAGCTGCTCGAACTCTCTCAAGCTCTTTCGAGACGGCTTGACGCACATCTAAAACAAGATCCCAATCAATATTTTCCACCTGGGCCTTGTTTGGAAAAGAATGCCAATTAGACAGAAAAACTGAGTCCGGTCGGTCACCTGGAAGGGACTGCCAAATCTCCTCAGCAGTAAAAGTAAGAATTGGTGCTAACCACCGAACCATAGCTTCTGCAATGTGATACATAGCTGTTTGCGCAGAGCGGCGAGCCATTCCATCTGTCCCCGTTGTATAAAGTCTGTCCTTTATTACGTCAAGATAAAAGCTCCCCATTTCAACGACACAGAAATTATGGACCTTGTGGTATATGTGATGGAATTCATAACTCTCGTATGCGCCGATCACCTCTTTCTGCAAGATACGCGCTCTATCAATTGCCCACCGATCTAGAAAAATCATCTCCGACATGGGAATTTCGTGTTTTTCAGGATCAAATCCAGACAGATTCCCAAGCAAAAATCGTTGCGTGTTTCGCAATCTTCTGTATGCATCAGAAACGCGATTTAGGATTTCATTAGACACGCTCATTTCAGATCGATAATCCGTCGAAGCAACCCATAGCCGAATAATATCTGCACCTAAAGTATTATAAATTTTCTTTGGTTCTATGACGTTTCCAAGCGACTTGGACATTTTATGGCCCTGCTCATCCACCGTAAAACCATGCGTCAAGACTCCCTTATAAGGAGCACGATCGTACATTCCAACTGAAGTCAGTAGACTTGATTGAAACCACCCGCGGTGTTGATCGGAACCCTCCAAGTAAAGATCAGCAGGCAATGAGACCTCCTCTCGGAGGAGGCCTACAACATGGTGGCTAAATCCGGAATCTAACCAAACATCCATCACGTCAGTGACTTTTTCATACTCAGCACAATCAGCATTTAAAAGTTCTTCAGCGCCAAGTTCAAACCAAATATCAATTCCGTTCTGTTCTACCTTGTCCGCAACTTGTAGCGCCAATGCCGCTGATTTTGGATGCATCTCTCCCGTCTTTTTATGCACAAAAAGAGGGATTGGCACACCCCAGGTCCGTTGCCTAGAAATACACCAGTCTGGACGGTTATTCACCATGCCACGAATGCGTTCTTCGCCCCATTCCGGAGTCCACTCCACATCTGACAATACTGCCAGCGCATTTTCTCGAAGATTGCCGTTATCCATACCAATAAACCACTGAGGGGTAGCCCTGAATATGACCGCAGTCTTATGACGCCAACAATGAGGGTAACTGTGAGTGATAGGTTCGAGGTGCAACAGCGCACCTGACTCTTCTAACAGCTCCACGATGCGTTTATTTGCCGGCTCAATGTGGGTCCCAGCCAATAATGGAGTATCTGCGCAATACAGCCCGCCCTCATCCACACAACAATCCAAAGGTAGGTTATATTCAATACCTAAGGCGAAATCTTCATGACCATTTCCCGGTGCAGTGTGCACAGCACCTGTTCCTGCCTCTGTAGTGACATGATCTCCAAGCACTACTGGAACTAACCGATCATAGAAAGGGTGCCTTAATTCTAACCCTTGAAATACCTTTCCAACTGCGCCCGCTAGTCTGACTGGCTCAGTCAAATGGTATCGAGCCGCAATAGTGTTAAGCATATCGCTCGCGACCAGGAGGTATTCTTTGTCCTGTCCATTGTTTGTTTTGATCAGGCTATATTCAAGCTTTGCATTCAATGCAACCGCCTGGTTGCCTGGCAATGTCCAAGGTGTTGTTGTCCATATAGGTATCGAAACTGGTCCGTCAAACATGTCAATCTTCAGCATGCTACAGAGCTCTGAAACATCGTTTACAAAAAACCGCACATCAATTGCATCAGAACATTTCTCTTGGTGCTCCACCTCTGCTTCAGCCAGGGCTGATCGACAATTCAAGCACCAGTGGACCGGTTTATATCCACGATAAACCAACCCTCTATCGATAAGCGTTGCAAACGCACGAATCTGCTCTGCCTCATAGAGCGGGTCCATGGTGATGTAAGGGTTTTCCCAATCACCAAGGACTCCTAACCTTTTAAGATCTACTCGCTGACGTTCTACCTGGGCAGCTGCGTATTCTCTACAAGCAGCGCGAAACTCCCTTGGAGTAAGCTTTTCGCCAGCTTTGCCTTTTTTTCGCTCTACCTGATGCTCAATTGGAAGACCATGGCAATCCCATCCAGGAATGTAGGGCGCATCAAACCCTGATAATGTTCTTGCCTTAATAATAATGTCTTTGAGAACATGATTCAGCGCATGTCCCAAATGAATATCCCCATTAGCGTAAGGCGGACCATCATGTAAAACGAACCGCGGCCGCCCACTAGTAGCCGCCCGAATCTGTCCATAAATATCCTGTTCTTCCCAAACTTCCAGCATCGCTGGTTCCTTTTGGGCTAGATTTCCGCGCATCGGAAACTTAGTGTTTGGCAGGTTTAATGTGTCTTTATAATTAGTCATTTCTCTCAAGCAGATAAAACAGACCTGGCATTAGCCACATCCTTATGCATTTGTTTCGTCATAGCATCAATATCAGAGTAAGTGCGTTCTTCACGCAAACGCTCAACAAAATCAATAGTGATGTACTTGCCGTATATGTCTCTATCAAAATCAAATATAAATACTTCTAGTAATGGTTCTACGCCACCAACTGTTGGCCGCACACCAACGCTTACGACTCCGTCCAAAGCTCTCTCTGTCAACCCATTGACCCGAGCAGCAAAGATACCATCGACTGGAGCACGACGACGGTTAAGATTAACGTTTGCTGTTGGAAAGCCTAGTTTTTTACCGAGACCTAGGCCTCGAACAACTCTCCCTGACATAGAATAGTTCCGCCCAAGCATCTCGCGAGCTGTTGTCATATCACCCACTCTAAGTGCCTCACGAATTGCAGTACTGCTGACACGCTGGTCTTGATGATAAACAGCAGGGACTACAGTCACGCCGAAGCCGCTTCTTGAGCCTGCCTTAACAAGATCATCCAATGTCCCAATCCGTTGCGCTGCAAAACGAAAATCATCTCCCACCACAATATGAGAGACGTTAAGCCCATTGAGAAGAATGTCTTGTATAAAAGCCTGAGGTGACAGGTCATTGATACTCGAAAAACTAGGACAAAAAAACTCTTCTATTCCAAAGTCTCTAAGTAACTCATATCTTTCCCTAAATCTAGTAAGACGAGCTGCAGGTTTATCAGGAGAAAAAAACTCCTTAGGCATTGGCTCAAAAGACAACACTAGGGCGCGCCCATTTACCTCCCGCGCCTGCAATCTCACTCGCCTCAGAATCTCTTGGTGTCCAAGATGGATTCCATCATAGGCCCCCACTGTTACCGCTCTGGCTTGCGGCCCTATTCTTTTCAACTGTGATAAATGTCGGTAAAACTGCATGGCTCAATGATCAAAAACTCAAATACATGACTGAAATTATAGTTCCAGAGAAGAAGTCTGCCGAATATGTCGGATTCGCAACCCAAGTATGAAGCAGACTCCAAGGTAGATGCCAATACCAATTGACACGCAAAAAATAAGGGAACCTACGCGCTCAAAAAAGGGAAGCTGCAACCAGTTTCCAACTTCCCTCTGCAAAATATAGACTGATACAACCATGGCTATACAAGCTACGAGGACTTGCCCCATTAACTTCCCCCATCCAGGCCGAGGCCGAAAAATCCCTTCGACAACAAGTCCCTTGTATAAAAGAACGGCATTAAAAAGCGAAGATAATGTCGTTGCTAGAGCAAGCCCTGCATGGGGAGCATAAAAACCACCTCTCATTAGCCCAAGCACAAAAAACACATTTAATATCATATTTAACACAAGAGAGTAAATTCCAATCCTTACCGGTGTACGTGTGTCCTGACGAGAAAAATAACCAGGCGTCAAAACCTTTACCAGGATAAAGCCAAGCAAACCCAATCCGTAGGCAATTAATGAGGCTGTCGCCATGCTCACATCGAGGGCTGTGAACTCACCACCATAAAAAATAGTTGCAAGCAAAGGTTCAGCTAAAACAACCAACCCCAATGAGGCGGGAAGCGCACAAATCAAGACCAACCTTAATGCCCAATCAAGTGTTGCAGAAAACTCTTCTTTAGACGCCTTTGCATGTTGTGCAGAAAGCGTTGGTAAAATTACTGTCGCAAGAGCAATCCCTAGAACTCCCAATGGAAACTCCATCAACCGATCCGAGTAATATAACCAACTGATACTGCCTGCGGCTAAAAATGATGCGATCAGCGTATCAAACAGAATATTGATCTGAGCCACCGAGGATCCAAGGATAACCGGCATCATCAGTTTAAGAATTTTTCTAACCCCAGGATAGGTCCAACCCCATCGCGGTACCGGCAATAATTTTAGCTTTATTAAAAATGGTAGTTGGAATAACAGCTGAACCATCCCCGCCACGAAAACACCTGCCGCCAGTCCAATACCCGGATTGTCCAATCTAGGAGACACCCAACCAGCGAAACCAATTAGCACTACATTTAGTAGAACAGGGGTAAACGCCGGCACAGCAAAGCTACGATAAGCATTGAGAATAGCTCCCGCTAATGCTGTTAGAGAAATGAAAAAAAGATAGGGAAAAGTAAGTCTCAGCATGTTGCGGGAAAGCTCATAACGACCATCACCATCAAGAAACCCCGGCGCAAAAAGCATGATAAGAATTGGGGCTGCAATGACGCCGATGGCTGTAAAAGCAAATAACACCAGTCCCAAAGTGCCTGTAACATGATCCACAAGTTCTTTAGTGGCTTCTGAAGATTGAGTAGTTCGGTATTCGGAAAAAACCGGTACAAATGCAGCTGAAAACGCCCCCTCTGCAAAAAATCGCCTGAATAAGTTAGGAATCTTGAATGCGATGAAAAATGCGTCCATCAGTGGACCCGCGCCAAACCAACGCGAGAACCCTACGTCCCGTGCAAGACCTGTCACTCGCGACATCAGTGTCATGGAACTGACTATAAAAGTTGAACGCAACAAACCTTCATGGCTATCTCGCTCACTTTGAGCCTTCTTTTTTTCAGTCATAATCTCGCTAACCAGCCAAAGTAATAGGGCTTTTGCAACTCAAACCACTCCTGATCAAATTCCCCAGCTTGACTTGAGCCAAGGGGGTCTCAATAATACCGCCCTTTCCGGGCACCCCCGTAGGTTTAACAAGATATGGCAAACATTCAGTCAGCAAAAAAGCGGGCTCGTCAAAACGTAAAACTGCGACTACACAATGCAATGCTTCGTTCGCGTTTGCGGACCACATTGAAACACGTATTAACAGCCATCAAATCGGGTGAGCGCGAAGCTGCTCAGGCAAGCTATAAATCAGCAGTTCCCGAAATAGATAAAATGGTCACAAAGGGCATAATAAACAAGAATCGAGGGGCACGTTACAAAAGCCGCTTAAACGCTAAGGTTCGCGCCATCTAATAAGATCTAGATGACCTCTATGACCAGGAAAAACTCTTTTTTCCGCTGGACACTTTGACCACTGTCGCTAAAACTCCATTGACTCCTCCAAGTGGACAATAGGTTCTTCCAAGTAGGTAATAATTGCTTGCGTCATCAAATCGGTTCCTTCACCGGTTACAGCGCTAATGCCGAAAGCCGGCTCTTCCCAGCCAAGAGCCTTTGTTATTCTATCGACCGTTGATCCCCATTCGTCCCGCGGAAGCAAATCCATTTTGTTTAAGACAAGCCAACGCGTTTGCTTACCAAGCGCATCTGAATAACGCATTAACTCAGATTCAATGGTTCTGACTGCTTTTACAGAATCATTTTCGCCAACCGCAATATCAACCACATGAACCAGAAGACGGGTTCTTTGTAGGTGTCTCAAAAACTGAATACCCAAACCCACTCCATCCGCAGCACCTTCTATCAGACCGGGAATATCGGCCATCACAAAGCTTCGGTCTGTTTCTATACGCACTACGCATAGGCTAGGATGCAATGTCGTAAATGGGTAGTCGGCGACCTTCGGTTGAGCATCAGAGACAGCCCTTATCAAAGTTGATTTTCCAGCATTTGGTAAACCGACTAATCCAACATCAGCAATCAGCTTAAGTTCCAGTCCGAGACGACGTTTTTCCCCGGGTTCTCCAGGAATTGATTTTCTCGGCGTGCGATTAACGCTACTTTTAAAGCGAATATTACCCGCTCCGCCACGCCCGCCCTGTGCAACGCACAACCTCTGACCAACGTCAGAAAGATCTCCAAGAATTTCTTCGGTATCTAAATCCGAGACAACTGTCCCTGTAGGGACGGAAATATTCAAATCATCCCCAGACGCCCCCGTGCGTTGCTTGCCGGCTCCACCACGCCCGGATTTAGCTTTATATCGGCGCTGGACCCTAAAGTCAGCTAAAGTACTAACGTCTTCTCTACCGACCAGAAAAACGTCACCACCACTACCTCCATCACCCCCGTCCGGGCCACCGAACGGAACATATTTCTCGCGACGAAAGCTAACGCAGCCATCCCCTCCCTTGCCAGCCTCTACCCTAAGTATTGCTTCATCAACGAATTTCATTGGCTAAGTCCAAAAACACAACATTACCCTTCATGCACAAAAAAGGCCCGCAAATCGGGCCTTCACATACGCACAATCAAATTTTTTATTCGTTCGTAACGCTAACGTATGTTCGGTTTTTTGGGCCTTTAATTTTGAACGCCACCTTCCCCGCTGCCGTAGCAAACAAAGTGTGGTCTTTACCAAGGCCCACATTAACACCAGGGTGAAATTTTGTACCTCTCTGACGAATAATAATATTGCCAGCAATCACATTCTCACCGCCATAACGCTTCACGCCAAGACGTTTGGATTCAGAATCGCGGCCATTTCTTGAGCTGCCACCTGCTTTTTTATGTGCCATGCCTCTACTCCTTATCCTACTGCTGTCTCAGTTTCGCTTGATTTTTTAGTCTTAGCAGCTTTTTTCTTTACTGCTTTAGTAATTGAGGTAATTTCAACTTCTGTAAAGTGCTGTCGATGTCCCTTGATCCGCTTGTAGTTCTTACGGCGTTTGAACTTCATGATCATAATCTTAGAGCCACGGCCCTGCGCAGTTACTTTTGCCTTAACCTTGCTGCCAGATACAAGCGGAGAACCAACCTTAATGCTGGATCCTTCACCAATCAGTAAAACCTCAGAAAACTCAACTGACTCGCCTTCTTCAGCCTGGAGTCGTTCAACTCTGATTCGATCACCTTTGCTGGCGCGATATTGCTTACCGCCCGTTCGAAAAACCGCATACATTCAGGGAAACCCCCAATCTGGAGATAAGTGGGAAGGCGCAGAATTGTAGTGACTTATCCTTGCCTAGTCAACGAGTTAACAAGCGTTAGTGCCAGCCTTGGCTCTATCATCCTTCTAGATCCAAATAATGACAAGATCTCGCCAACTCGTAGAGTATCAGGCATTATTAAAAAATGATGCGACCCGCTGAAATTCCTTATGATTCCGTCTCTTTGAAAACAGTAAGATCACTGGTACAAGAGGATTGGGATAGCGTGAATCGGGTGATCGTTCAACGCCTGGGTAGCGATGTGGCATTAGTTAATCAGGTCGCACACCACATTATCCATGGCGGAGGAAAAAGGCTCAGGCCATTAACTGTGCTTCTGGCGGCCCGAGCTTGCGGATATGAATCAACGGACCATATATCAACTGCTGCCATTATCGAATTTATACATACTGCTACCCTGTTGCATGATGATGTTGTAGACGAATCAGGCTTACGGCGTGGTCAAGAAACTGCAAATGCTACGTTTGGAAACCAAGCAAGCGTTCTTGTGGGAGATTTCCTGTACTCGAGAGCTTTCCAAATAATGGTAGAAATTGGGGCAATTGAGATTCTAGATATCCTGGCTAACGCGACGAACACAATCGCTGAGGGCGAAGTCCTGCAGCTAATGAACTGCAACAACCCCGATATTACGGAAGAACGTTACCTAGAAATTATCTATAGAAAGACTGCCAAGTTATTTGAAGCGGGCACGCACTGTGGGGCAATACTTGCGCAATCAGAAGAATCTATACAACAAAGCCTTCTCGAATATGGCCGACATCTCGGATTAGCATTTCAACTCATAGACGACGCCCTAGATTATGCTGCGACAACAGAAGAACTTGGCAAGAATATTGGTGATGATCTTGCAGAGGGTAAACCAACTCTGCCACTAATCTATGCGATGGACCAAGGTAGCGCTGCCGAACGCAACATGATTCGTGAAGCAATAGAAACAGGCGGCACCCAAAATCTCACTTCCATTCAACTCGCCATTGAAAGCTCAGGGGGATTAAAATACACAACAGATGTTGCGCGCACCGAAGCCCATTTAGCCATTGAAAAACTAAACCCTCTACCCGAAAGCCGCTATAAGGAAGGCCTTAGAAACCTTGCTCTGTTTGCTGTAAATCGCAGATTTTAAAAACAAACATCTAAATCTACACAAAACTCATGAAAGACGTAAAATTCCGAGTTAAGAGATAGCGCCATAAACCCCATTATAGATTTCATTAACAATTGACTATCCAAGATAATCTCAACGACTCAAAGCAATGCGCTGGGATAAGACTAGAACAAATCAATTCCCCAATAAAGAATAAACATCACCATGGTTAATGACTAGGCGTCACCGTTAATGCAACAATCTGAAAAGCTCATAGATCACCAAGAGTAATACTAGATGCGATGGTTAACTGGTCTCGTTACTATTTGTTTTTTTACGCTTGCCGGATGCTCCCAAGATAATCCGGCGAATGCAACAGTGGAAGAGGGCTTGATGCGCCCGCCAAACATCTTACTCATTGTGGCAGATGATCTCGGTTATACAGATATTGGTGCATTTGGTAGCGAGATTCCCACGCCCAATTTAGACAACCTTGCATTTCAAGGCGTACGTCTTACAAATTTCCATGCAGACAGGGCATGTCAAGAGACACGCGTCATGATGATGGCAAGTAGCGGAGTCTCAGCCGCCTTAGAAATACGACCAAGGCTATCTAGCGGTGAACGCGCTAACCGCTTGAGTTTGAATTGGGCGATTCTACCTGAACTATTGCGGGACGCTGGCTATGCAACCTACATGACCGGCAAATGGGATTTAGGGTTGGAGGCAGGATATACACCTGCCACTCGTGGTTTTGATCGCTCATTTGTACAGCTTGGAGCTTCGGCAAGTCATTTCGCAGAACTATTGTGGGGCGACTACAGCCTCTACGAGCTAGACGGAGAGCGGATCGAATATACAGAGTTACCTGAAGATTTCTATTCGACAAACTATTACACAGACAAAATGCTCGAATTTATACAGTCTAACGATGATGCGCCCTGGTTTGCTTATGTTCCACTTACAACGCCGCACTGGCCTCTGCAAGTACCAGAGGACTGGCTCGATCGTTATTCGGGAAAATACAGTTCAGGCTACGATTCTTTGCGTGAATCTCGCATGACACGCGCAGATGAGCTAGGCGTTATCCCTGCCGGAGCAGCCATAAGCAACTATGAGTCAACAGCCCCCCCTTGGGCAGAGCTAACGGAAGCAAATCAACTTCAGTTTTCTCGTGCACAGGAACTCTACGCAGCTATGATCGAAAACCTGGATCTAAACGTCGGAAGACTAATCAATTATCTAGAAGACTCTGGACAACTGAGCAATACCGTTATTGTATTTACCTCTGATCATGGCGCCTCCGCAGCTGAGCATGGACAACGGGCGCGCCTTCCAGGTGAGGGAGGACCTCAGATTCCTGACTTCATTGATAACCGCTTTGAAAACTGGGGTCGTCCAAATTCTTTTGTGGACCATGGACTTGGTTTTGCCGAAGCTGCAACCGCTCCACTCAAAGGTTACAAAGGCACCCATAGTGAGGGCGGTCTTCGTGCTGCTGCGTTTGTTCATTATCCAAAAGAACTGCCGCAAGGCACGATAAATGGAACCTTTATGACCATGATGGACGTATTACCAACATTCCTTGACATTGCCGGCACCGAACATCCAGGCACCACAAATTACAACGGTAGACGGATTAACCCTATAGTTGGCCGTTCATTTTGGCCGCATCTAACAGGCAGGAGCAACACAGTTCATCTGCCAACTGATGCCGCAGGCTGGGTTCAAAACGATGGAGGCGCATTAATTCGGGGTGACTACAAAATAATCAGTGAAATCGTTCGCCAAGAAGCTTCGGATGCAAATACAGAAAACGTATGGAAACTCTACAATATCACCAATGATCCTGGTGAAAAAAATGACCTCGCGCAACAAGAACCAAGACTTACAAGAGAGCTCGTTGAGGAATGGGAAACCAATTGGCGGTGAAGCGTCTAGGAAACCTAGTTTATGACCGAACAACATCACTTAAGCAAAGTAGCGAAAAAATTACGTTCTATAAGCGCCTTTAATCCTATTCCTTCAATCCATCAAGAAATCAATGGCGCAGAAGATGCGTACAAAATCCAAAAAATTAACCGAGAAAAATGGATGTCTGAAGGCCGACATGAAACAGGGTTTAAGGTTGCATTTACAACACCAGAGGCTCAAAAAAACTTTGGGACGAATGAACCTGTTTATGGGTGCCTTTTTGCCGATATGTGCTTCCCCACGGACCGTGAAATTCCACCAGGAAAAGTCGCACGACCAAAACTTGAAGGAGAAATCGCACTAGAACTAGGGGAGAATTTGACTGCAGAAAAACTGTCTGACGAAGAAATTTCCTCTGCAGTCAATGCATTTTACATCGCTCTCGAAATTCCAGACGGGTCTTTCTCAGGAGAATACGATGCCGTAGATATGATAGCCGACAACGCTGCAGCCGCAGGTTATGTTCTGGGTGATCGCCAGTTAATGACTAGCGAAACAAACCTAGCCGCACTATCCATGGAAATGCGGCAAAACTCAAAACTCGTCTCGACCGGAAATGCATCTGCTTGTATGGGTGATCCAATGAATGTCTTAATCTGGCTGCAGTCAGCTCTTGCAAAACGAAACGAGAACCTAAAAGCCGGCCAAATTGTTTACTGTGGCAGTCTAGTTCCTATCATACAGGCGCAGCCGGGAGATTCGTTCCATGCAACGGTTGATGGGGCTGGTTCCGCAAGCTGTAGTTTTCCTTCCATACTATGATTTATGAAATAATCACAAGACTGAAAGAGCACCCTAATGACAGGATCTGACGCGCCTATACTGAGTACCGACCTGGTCTCTAAGGTTATAGACAATGGGCCAACCAGCCGTCAACAATTTTTGGTTATCGGACTCTGCATGTTTCTAAATATGCTTGATGGTTTCGACATAACGGCAATGGCTATTGTTGCAACTCCCGTCGCGAATGAATTGCGGCTTACACCAGATTTGTTAGGAATTATCTTCAGCTTTGCACTAGCCGGAATGATGGCAGGAGCAATGCTGCTTGCACCCTTGTCGGACGTAATCGGTCGACGAAAAATTATCATTTTGAGCGTGATTCTAGTCGGCGTCTCAATCCTGTTTACAGCTCTCGCTAGTACGCTCGTCGAATTTATCGTGTTGCGATTCATCAGCGGGCTCGGTGCCGGTGCGGTTATCGCGTCTCAAGCTGCGTTGGCAGCCGAATACAGCCCCGAAAAATATCGATCACTGTCTGTTGCTATAACGACGGCTGGTTACCCATTCGGGGCGGTTATGACATCGGTAGTGGCAGGCTTCATCATGCCCGACTTCGGTTGGCGAGGCATGTTTTGGTTTGGCGGCGGTGTAACGCTTGTGATGGGGATAATTGCCTGGAGATTCATTCCAGAATCGCTTAAATACCTCTTAGATAATCGCCCTCAGAATGCGTTACACAAAATAAACGTGATTCTTAAAAAACTACGTAGACCTATACTCTCCGAACTTCCTGACATAAAGAAAAATGAACTACGGAAACCGCGCGGAGTCGTCAAAAACATGACCAGTCTCCTGGGGAGGAAACATCGTATAGTGACGTTAACGCTATGGACGACATTCTTTCTATGTTTCAGCACTCTCTACTTCCTGATGAGCTGGATTCCGAGATTAATGGAGCAGTCAGGCTACTCAGCCGAGGTTGGTCGATTGGCGTTCTTTCTCTTTAATTTCGGAGGTGTCCTCGGAATATTCATACTGGGTGCGCTGTCCACGCGTTGGAAACTGACGAATCTCGTTTCTCTATTCTTATTTACATCAGGAATTCTCATGGTGATTTTTGCAATATCACCAAACCAACAAACACTACTTATGACCATAATCTTCTTTATGGGAGTTTTGCAACAAGGTGGATTCACCGGTTTGTATGCTGCGGCTGCAAAACTCTATCCGACGGAAATTCGCAGCACAGGTATCGGCTGGGCGGTCGGGCTCGGCAGATCAGGTGCAGTCATCGGTCCAGCAGCAGCAGGGTTTCTGATCGCGGCTGGACTCAGCATGTCGGGCAACTACGTCGTATTCGCCCTACCGATGCTTATCGGCGGTCTGATCGCCTACCGACTGAAGGTGAACTGATGCCTCTAGTGAACACCTCTTGCCTGTTAAATAACGCCCGTCCTTGACGATTGTCTTGGTCTGCGAAGGTATGTTTAAACCACCAGTACTCATAGTCTTACGATAGGTAGGTCGGACTTTTATTTGCCGCTATTCATTGATTATCTGAGCCTCTTCGAAACGCCTTAGTTGTTCATCTGTGGCAGCAGGTTGATGGTTTTCTTTCCATTCACGATATGGCATTCCATATATAAGCTCACGAGCATCATTGAGTTCAATTTCTAAACCATGCTGGTCAGCTGCCTCTACATACCACTTACTTAGGCAATTACGACAAAACCCCGCAAGTATCATCAGCTCAATATTTTGAACGTCCTTCCTCTCATCAAGATGTTCCAAAAGACGACGAAAAACTCCTGCTTCTATTTCGGTTCTAAGCTTTGGATCCAACACATTTCTCCTTTAACTATTATGATCAGCGGATTCAATAATATCTGACCAAAGCTTATCAATGCTCGTTCCTTTTATTTTATGAAAAAATCTTTCTAACAAAAGATCCGACTGTTTAGGTGTGAAATAGTTTTTCCAGTCCCCAACAACACCTTTACGAATAAAGGGAGCTACTTCACTTGAACGAAAACTAGACCAACGTGTCTGGTGTTGTTGCATGGCCTTAAAACCACTGTGTTTCATGATGTTATCGATAATCCCTTTCATCTTGGCATCATCCACACCGAGAAAGTCTCCAATTGCGATGATTGCACCATATGAATCAATTTTCATTGACTCATAGGTAATAAAAAAAATATTTTTCTCATCTTTACGCCTATACCAAGACATTAAATTATCGAAGTAATCGCCGAAGTCCACTTCCCCATTAATAAAACATTCAAAAAACCCTTCGAATGTTCCATCTAAAAAATCATAATGCTGTGGAAAGCCACGAGTATGGTGAAAGAATGAAACCGCACAATCGAATGGGTTGCGCGCAATATACAAATAACGAGCCTTAGAATGCTGTGGGGTCATCATAAACGGGAGATGGGTTTTTATTAGTCTCGGTGTTGGTAATTTATTACAAATCTCTTTGCCAACTTCCTCTAAATGCGGGAATGATCTAGGCAAAAACTCACTAGAACTTAGAGGAACACCATCATTAAGAATGAGATAAACCACGTTCTGAAGCCAAGTGGTTCCACACTTGGGGTACGAGCAAACAAAAATATCCTCTGGATTGGCGCGATAATCTAACGCTGAACAGAAGGCTTCGACCGAAAACCCCATAGGCAACCGAAACAGTTCATGTTCAATATATTTTGGTTTTTGTGTCACTCAACCTATCCTCGCTATAACAAGCTTGCTCGATCAATGCACAAAAAGTATAAAGTGTAGTTAACTATTGTGGACTATCGTAATCAGGCAAGGAGTCTGAGAAAAATGAGCCAATACACTAACAAAACTCTGCTTATGACAAGCCTATGTATGTTACTAAGCTCTTGCGCACAGCAAATAACCGAGGTTCCGGTCCAACAAACCGTTTCAGTAATTCCAGACCAATTGAGGCCCCCCGTGATGGGCCTAAATGGTGGGATATCAACAGGTCATCCTCTTACAAGCGCAGCAGCGTTAGAAGTTTTACAGAATGGTGGCAATGCATTTGACGCCGGAGTAGCTGCTCTTCTGGTTGGTGGTGTTGTCGAGCAGGATCTTTACAGTCTGGGTGGTGAGGCCCTCATTCTTGTTTACCCACAGTCTGAAAAACGAGTAACGTCTATTGTTGGTCAAGGCTGGGCCGCTAGTGATGCGTCAATCGATTGGTACCAACAACGTGACAAGAATTTAAATGGTTATGGGTTAGACCCCGCCGTTGTCCCGGGAGCACTACACGGTGCACTGACTACATTAGAACGCTGGGGCACCATGAGTTTCGAGGAAGTTGCCGCCCGGGCAATAGAATATGCAGAGGTCGGCTTTCCAATTCGTACACGGACGGTCCTTTCGATTCAGAGAGAAAGGGAATTTATTGATCAATGGCCGGAAAATCAGCGTTATTGGTATCGGCCCGATGGTACGACATACTTTCCTGGCGATATTATTAAGTTGCCTGCGCTTGCCAATACGCTCAAAAAGATGGTGGAATCCGAGCGGGCATCTTCACATCAAGGTAGAAGCGCTGCAATCGTGGCTGCTAGAGATCGCTTTTATAAGGGTGACATAGCGCAGGAAATGGTGGCGTTTCTGCAAGCGCATGGGGCACCTTTTAATATTAATGATTTTTCTGAGTTCTACGCGCGCATAGAAGAGCCTACAAGCACCACCTACAAGCAATACACTGTTTATAAGCAATCGTTCAATAGCCAAGGACCAACATTACTCCAAGCACTCAACATTCTGGAGAATTTTGACCTCAAAAACATGGGGCATAACAGTGCCGACTATATCCACACGATCGTTGAAGCGTTAAAACTCTCATATGCGGACCGAGACTCATTTTATGCGGATCCTGATTTTGTAAACATACCTGCAGCTGGCCTTCTGTCTAAAGAATATGCGTCCAAACGAGCGCTACTTATCGATATGGAACACTCATCCGAAACCTTTCAAGCTGGCAACCCCTTTGAGTTTGACGAAGCTTTCGATAGCATCTCTGACTGGCAATACTGGATAGCAGGCATCGACGCTCCAACCGAACCTGACATGCAATTGGTTGCCGCAGTTGATTATTCCGAGAAAGACACAAGCCATATAGCCATCATAGATAAAGACGGGAATGTATTTGATAGCACCCCAAGCGGAGGTTGGATTGGGGGTTCAGTAGTCCTCGGGAATACCGGTATAGCGATGAGTGTTCGAGGAGAACAATTCTGGCTTGACGAAACCCGTGCCGCACAACTGCGGCCACGCTCACGACCACGTTACACGCTAACCCCTAGTATTGTGTTAATAGGGGACGAGCCTTTTCTTGCCATAGGCTCACCTGGAGGCGACAACCAAGAACAAACAATACTGCAGAATTTCTTAAATATTGTTGAATTTCCTGAAGAATGGTACCCAAACCTGCATCAGGCTGCACAGCTACCACGAGTCCAGACTCTTCATTTTCAGGCATCATTTTGGCCGCATGACGCAGGCTTCAATCGTATAAATATCGAAACAACCTTTGCACCTGAGGTGATTCAGGCACTTGAGGAACGGGGACATATCGTCAATCGAGTACCTGCCCTTAGGATACCCGGCTGCGCGACTATTGTTATGCTTGCGCCCAGAGATGGCGCGCGCATCGCCGGGGCGGATGCGCGAAGAGACTGTTACGCTATGGCCTACTAGGAAGCAACCTAACCTAACGGATCAGTTACACCCAGCACATGGATAGCAATTAAACCGAGCACTCCAGTTGCGACTAGATAGTACAGAGTGGGAATAATTGTTCGACGCAAGGTGGCTCCCTCCTGACCAAGAAGACCAACCGTAGCAGATGCCGCAACCACGTTATGAATAGCAATCATGTTGCCAGCTGCTGCACCAACGGCCTGTAGGGCAACAACCATTGCCGCTGAAACTTCAAGTGCGGTTGCCACCCCATGCTGAAAGAGAGAGAACATAAGGTTACTTACGGTATTACTGCCGGCGATAAAAGCGCCCAACGCACCTATGAACGGTGCAAAAAATGGCCAGACGGCACCCACATTTAGTGATACCCACTCTGCCATAGCGATAGGCATACTTTGAATATCTAGAGCATTAACACCAGAGTTTATATAAATCCTTACCATTGGAACCGCAAATATAAGCACAAAACCTGCCCCTATAAGGGTTTTTGAAGATTCATAGACTGCGGAAGTGAACTGTTCAATGCGCATGCGATGGAGAATGACTGTCATCACAACCACTACAAGCAGCATAGTGGCCGGCAAGTAAAGTGGCGCTGTGCTGGCAACTACCGGCGTATCAAGAATCCCTTCCCACCTAAACACAAGGGATCGTAGGGCCGCACCAAAGGGTAGCTGAGGAAGTCTCGTTAGCACTAATAAAACAGCAACCAAAAGATATGGCATCCATGCACGAACTGGAGACATCATTTTTTCAGGCACCTCCAGACGCATTTCAAGTTTACCCACCCAGTCAGCAGGCCAAGAATCTCTATCCGGAAAGTCCCATTGATCTTTAGGCATAAGAAATCCCTTTCGTGCTGCCATAGTGACAATCCCAAGGCCAATTAAACCGCCAAGAAGGGATGGAAAAGCCGGGCCCAGCAAAACCCCAGTAAAATAATAAGGAATCGTAAATGCAGCCCCTCCCAACAGAGCAAATGGCCAAACAGACAGGCCCTCCGTCCAAGATCGATTTTCGCCAAAAAAACGGGTCATCATCATAATCATTAACAATGGCATCACTGTGCCAACAATCGCATGCAAAAGAACTGCATGCGACGTTATAATTTGAAGATATTCGGAATATTCAAGACCTGCGTTTGCAAGCTGCTCATTGACCTCCGCACTTTCCAACCCCCCCCTTACACCTACAAGAATAGGCGTACCCACGGCTCCAAATGTGACTGGAGTGCTTTGCACCATCATTCCGAGCATCACTGCAGTAACTGCAGGAAATCCTAGAGCCACTAATAGCGGCGCAGTGATTGCCGCTGGAGTCCCAAAACCCGAGGCACCCTCTATAAAACTCCCAAATAACCAACATACGATCACTACCTGTATTCGACGATCAGGGGTAATCGACGTAAATCCTGCTCTTATGGCAGCGATAGCGCCTGACCGCTTGAGAACATTAAGAAGCAAAATCGCAGCAAAGATAATAAATATTATTTCGCCTGCAATAAAAAGTCCCTGAATACTAGCCGCAACTATTTGCGTCGGTGGCATCATCCAAGCAAAACCACCTATCAGGACCGCTAGTACGTAAACCACTGGCATCGCCAAACGGGCTGGCAAACGAAAACCTACTAAAAGAACAGCGGCAACTACAATTGGTAAAATAGCTAATAAAGCTTGAAGCCAAAGGGGCATTATCTGTACCTATTTATTTTATTTTTACTATTAGAATATGCTTGGACCATAGCATACTCAGATAACTGTCTGCTCGCGATAATAGAATAGACTGTCTATGCTTAGATGCTAGCTGAAACTTTAAAAATTACCTTGCTATTTATAAGCATCAACGTTTACTTAAAGAGAGATTAAATGACTTCTAATGGAACTAATGTTGTGATCGTAGGCTGCGGAAATGCAGCACTATGTGCGGCTCTAGCAGCAGAAGAAAATGGCGCAGGTAGCGTCAAGGTGCTTGAACGTGCACCAGAAGATGAAAGCGGCGGCAATAGCCGTTTTACGGCTGGAGCAATACGTTTTGCATATTCTGGAATTGATGATCTGGTAAACCTCATGCCAGATCTTTCTGAAAACGATATTGCCACCACAGACTTTGGAACTTACACCGAAGACAAATTCTTCGACGACATGTATGAAGTCACGCAATATCGATGTGACCCAGACCTAGTTGAATGTCTTGTACGGCAATCCAAAAAAACCATGTTTTGGATGCGTGAAAAAGGTGTTCGTTTCATCCCTATATACGGCCGTCAAGCCTTCAAGATTGACGGTAAATTTAAATTCTGGGGCGGACTCACTGTAGAGTCTGTCGGAGGCGGACCAGGTTTAGTCGACAGTCTGACCCAGTCATGTGAAAAAAGAGGCATCGAAATTCAATATGACACCAGAGTTGTTGATTTAATGTTCGATGGTAAAAATGTCAATGGCGTAATAGTTCGCAGAGGAGGCGAACGTCCCGAAACAATATCGGCGGATGCTGTAGTGCTCGCCTCTGGTGGTTTCGAAGCCGATCCAGAGTGGCGAACGCGTTATCTTGGCCCAGGATGGGAACTAGCGAAAGTTCGAGGTACGCGCTTCAATACCGGCGATGGCATAAAGATGGCTTTAGGTTTAGGTGCCGCGCCCTATGGGAACTGGTCTGGTTGTCATGCTGTAGGGTGGGATAAAAATGCTCCTGAGTTTGGTGATCTGGCGGTTGGAGACCAGTTTCAGAAACATTCCTATCCTTTCTCCATCATGGTAAATGCTGATGGCAAACGCTTCGTTGATGAAGGCGCGGACTTCCGCAACTACACCTATGCCAAATACGGTGCAGAAATCATGAAGCAACCGGGACAGGCTGTTTGGCAAATATTCGATGCAAAAACAGCACATCTATTACGTGACGAATATCATATACGCCAAATAACCAAAGTGAAATCAACTACACTAGAAGACCTAGTGAAGCAATTAGATGACGTGGATACAGAAGCCTGTCTAGCAGAAATCAAAGCATTTAATGCGTCTGTGAAGAAAGATGTACCTTTCAACCCTAATGTAAAGGACGCACGCTGTACCGAGGGCTTATCAATAAACAAAACCAACTGGGCTAACACACTAGATGAACCCCCATTCGAAGCATACGCAGTGACATGCGGAATAACCTTTACGTTCGGAGGACTAAGGGTCAATACCGATGCACAAGTCCTAGATACGGATCTACGCACCATTCCAGGCCTATATGCAGCAGGAGAGCTAGTTGGTGGGATTTTTTACCATAACTACCCAGGTGGCACGGGATTGATGTCTGGCTCTGTATTTGGAAAAATTGCGGGCACATCTGCTGCTCAAAAAAACACTTGAAAAAAATTGACCGAAGAAAATTTCTAGCTTCTGCTTCAGCGGGGCTGGGCGCACTAGGACTTGGTTTAGCCAGAGGGCAAAACGTCGACTTCTCTGGCCAAATCGTGGAAATCATGATTCCGTTCAAAGAGGGTGGTGGCTCTGACACGTGGGGTAGATTCAATGCCACTTTCTTCTCCCGCTATCTTCCAGGTCAACCCACAGTGATTGTTAGAAATGTCCCTGGTGGAAACTCCATTGCTGGCAGCAATCGTTTTGCTGCTCGTGCCCGACCAAATGGACTATCGGTACTCGGCACATCTGCATCCACGCAATTTCCGTACCTTCTTCAGGATCCTCGGGTCAATTATGAATACCGTGACTGGCAGGTACTCATGGCCTCTGGCGCCGGCGGTGTGGCCTATGTCTCTTCTGACCTTGGAGTCGCTAATGTAGCCGAGTTAGGCTCGGTAATAGACAAACAATTACTGTATGGAAGTCAGGGGCCTACGTCGCTGGATCTTGTCCCAGTTTTAGGATTCAAATTACTTGGACTAAATGTGAGACCCATATTTGGGATGAGTGGACGTGGCGCCGGACGGCTTGCCTTCGAACGTGGAGAAGTCAACATAGACTATCAAACCACCACCGCCTATTTGCGTAATGTCGTTCCTCTTATAGACCAAGGTAATGCTGTACCGCTGTTCTCTTGGGGCGCCCTAAACGACTCGGGTGAACTAATCCGTGATCCAACCTTCCCTGATCTTCCCCACTTTGCTGAAGCCTACGAGATACTTCATGGGGAAAAACCAAGCGGACTAGGTTGGGAGAGTTGGTTCTCATTCTTCACTGCGGGTTTTCCTGCAATGAAACTTTTGGTAGCACCTAAAGAAACACCAATTGAAATTGTGCAGGCCTATCAGCATGCTGTCACTGCCATGAAACAAGATCCAGAATACATCACAAGAAAGCCGGCAGCTTTGGGGACCTACGAGCAAGTAACTGGCCCAGCCGCTCAAAGACTATATGAACTGGCAACAGATGTACCACAGCAAGCCAGAAATTGGATTAGACAATGGCTAAGGGATCAATTCCAAGTCAACATTGAGGTTTAATATTGGCTGAAGCTCTGCTATCTGCCCTAGCTAACCTAGCAACACTCCAACACATGTTACACCTGGTGCTGGGAGTCATGTTAGGACTTGCTGTAGGCGCTTTTCCAGGATTGGGGGGTATTGCGGGGCTCTCCATCATGATGCCGTTTCTCTACGGCATGGATACTGTATCAGCGCTTGCAACCCTAGTTGGACTAGTCGCTGTAATACCTACTTCAGACACCTTTACGTCCGTGTTGATGGGAATTCCTGGTTCAAGCGCAAGCCAAGCCACCGTATTGGACGGGTTTCCCCTAGCGCAAAAAGGGGAAGCGTCTAGGGCTTTAGCTGCTGCATTCTCTGCCTCATTGATAGGCGGTATTGTCGGCGCGATCATCCTGACTCTTTTTATTCAAATCGCTAGACCGCTTATTCTAACTTTTGGTTCTGCCGAACTCTTCATGCTTGCACTACTAGGACTCTCAATGGTTGGAGTATTGTCAGGCGGAAGCCTCATCAAAGGCATTTCTGCCTGTGGACTTGGATTAATTCTTGGTTCCATCGGTGCAGCCCCTGCAACGGGTGAGTTCCGCATGACTTTTGGAATAGATTATCTTTACGATGGATTACCACTAGTAATTGTCGGCATCGGTCTTTTTGCTTTTCCTGAAATAACTGAACTACTAAGAAAAAACCGGCCTATTGCCGCTGGCGGCCTACTTAAGGGAAATTGGTTTGAAGGAGTACGTGATGTCTTCAGAAATTGGTTTCTTTGCCTACGCTGTGCTGGAATCGGCACTTTAATTGGTGCTATTCCTGGACTAGGCGGTTCGGTTGTAGATTGGATTGCATATGGACACGCAGTTCAAACGTCTAAAGACAAAACCCAGTTTGGCAAAGGTGATATACGTGGAGTCCTAGCCCCTGAATCAGCAAACAATGCTAAGGAGGGTGGCGGATTAGTACCAACACTTCTATTTGGAATCCCTGGGTCGGGCGCAATGGCTGTCTTTCTGGGCGGGATGGTATTGCTTGGCATTGAAGCAGGTCCAGCTATGGTATCAACCAATCTAGATTTAACGTATACGATTATCTGGTCTCTAGCATTAGCAAACGTTATAGGCGCTGGCAGTTGCCTGTTTCTAGCGCGGCCCATCTCGCGTCTAACTGCAATCCCTTTTAACTTGCTCGCTCCTTTTATGATTATGGTAGTTAGTTTTGCAGCCTTTCAAGCCACACGGCAATTTATGGACCTTATCGCACTTGTAGGACTTGGAATGTTAGGTGTTGCTTTAAAAAGATTTGGTTGGTCTAGACCAGCATTTTTGATTGGATTCGTGCTTGCTCCACAAGCCGAGGGTTATTTAAATCTGGCTGTACAGTTTTACAGCTGGAATATGTTCACACGACCAGGCGTACTCATTATTCTAGGAATTACGGCAATCTCAGTTTGGTTTAGCTCCCGTGGTCGCGGTCGAAACACTGAAAACATCACGCTTCCGGTTGAAGGCTTATCGGGTACTGCACAAACATCTGTTAAGACACCCCAGATACTATTTTTAATGGGATTGATTACGACACTATCCTATGCTCTTTGGAGCAGCCTACAGCTATCTCCTCTTGGACAAATGTTTCCTTTTGGTATTGCACTGGGAACAATGAGCCTTTGCTTATACCAACTTGTGACTTTAAAAATTGGGCCAACGGACAACCCTGCTAATTTTGATTTAGAACATCAGGTTGAAAGCAAATCTGATCCCACTCGGGGTAGTATCTTGAGTAATGCTGGCTGGTTTGCTGTTCTCATCGCTATAACTGGATTAGTGGGGTTTCAGTTAGGGGTCTTATTCTTCTTTATAGGGTTCCTTAAGCTAAAAGCACGCCAAAATTGGCGAATGACGATAGCGCTCTCAGTTGCTGCGATACTACTCATTAGCTCTCTCGCTAACTTTCTGATCGTAGAACTACCAACTGGGTTGTTATCGCAATATGTGGACCTTCCATGGCTTTTAGGACGAATCTGATGAGCCAGCGAAGCATTCCCTGTCTCTTCATGCGTGGTGGCACTTCTCGGGGTCCTTTCTTCAACATCAACGATCTACCAACTGACTTGGAAATCAGAAATAAAGTTCTTCTTGCAGCAATGGGTTCGCCAGATACTCGCCAGATCGACGGTTTAGGTGGTGCAGATATGTTAACTAGCAAAATTGCCATCATCTGTAACTCAAAACGCAAGGGGATAGACGTTGACTATCTGTTTGCACAGGCATGGCTAGACAAAGCCATTATAGATACAACTCCTTCATGTGGAAATATGCTAGCTGCCGTCGGCCCATTCGCAATCGAACGTGGACTAGTGAGAACAAAAGGGGATGAGACGTGTGTAAATATTTACAACGTAAATACTGGGAGCCGAATTGAGGCCGTAATGCAAACACCAAATGGCCAAGTCATATATGAGGGCAAACAACATATCGATGGTGTGCCAGGCACCGCAGCACCTATCCTGCTTAATTTTACCAATATAACGGGATCGAAATGTAATGCTCTCTTCCCAACAGGCTCTATTAATGAAGATATACAAGGGGTACGGGTGAGTTGTATAGATGTAGCCATGCCAATGGTGATTATGCGAGCTAATGATCTAGGTGTGACTGGATACGAAACGAACTCCATTGCCAACGATAGCGTATTAATGCAACGCATAGAAAAAATTCGACTTGAAGCAGGACGACGGATGGGGCTAGGCGATGTGACAGAAATGGTTGTGCCTAAAGTAGGCATTCTTGCGAAACCACGTCAGGGTGGAACAATCTACTCGTGCTATCTTACGCCACATCACGTGCATGCTGCTCATGCTGTAACCGGTGCAATATGCGTGGCTTGTTGCGTCTCAATAAAGGAAACCGTTGCAGATACAATTGCCAAGCAGACCTATAGCACTCCTAAAACCGTCCGCATTGAACACCCATCTGGCATTATTGATATAGATCTAAGCATCTCCGGTAGAGGAACTGACATTCAAGTACTTAGTGCAGGGGTGGTTCGCACGGCACGAAAAATCATGGATGGACAGGTCTTTGTTCCAGCTAGACTCTGGCCCTAAATACATTTTTTAAAAACCATTGCTCATCCCTTATATTGCTTACAAAGTAGCTCATTCGTCTTTAATTCCAAACACCACTAACAATCTTTTATCCTTAATTCTGCGATAGAGTGCAGTTGAAAGGCTTGAGTTCATTTCCTGGTACAGCAATCCATAGAGCCTCCATAATTATTGGTTCGAAAAAATTCAGTGGATCAGTAATTCTCGCTACCCACGCTAATTGAGTTCCGTCAGAGCTAACTGTAAACCGTTCCTCAATAACTGAATCCTCGCTTTGCGGAGTCCCAAGATCATCAATGAACCGCCAATCCATCTGGGTTGTATTAACACGTAATGAGTTACCTTCCCAACGACCAACTGAATGGCCCATTCGAGGATGAGCACGCCAATTACCATTGTCCCTCTCTGTCATTTGAATGTTGCGCACCCCATCCCATTCCTCAAGCAATAGGACGAGGTCGTCCCCTTGGGCAAGAAACTGAATTGGATACGGATTATCCATTGCTGTAGGTATACCAGGTGGCACGCAGCGAAGAGCGGGGTCTTGAGATGCATCATAGGCATCAATAGCTACCTGACCAGCCTCAGTGAGGGGATATTGCATATCTCCATACCCAGTTCTTGGGCGATTATCTGTGGGAATCCAAATTTTTAATAAAGCGATCTGAGGATCTAGATTTGCGCCAAGATCACGAGGCGCCGCTCGTTCTGTACCATAACGACGAGCAGTATCGGCATTTAGAGCTAGTCCTTCGCCATTTGCCAGTGTTATCGCACCAGCAAACATTGCTTTTAACCCTTGTCTACCCATACGTCCATAGACGCCGACTCTATCACCCTCACTAACCATATCGCGAGTCACCCCAATCCTCTCCAGCGTATTCACAGAGCCAAACTCAACTTCCCAGGATTCATCTTCACCATTTTCAGCACGTACCTTGAGCACAAAACGAACATGAGGGTTACGCCAAAAAACCGAGACAATCTCACCCTCTATCTCTCCGAAAACATCTCTCTCATAGAGCCCCGTCGCCGCATGATGAGCATTTACATTAAGAATAAAAAACAACGCACTCAGACAAAACCAAAAACGAATCATGGCACTCCCTCACCTTTTTTTAGAACGCTCTTTCCGTATCACTAAAAAGCTTTTTCATAAAAACCGTATCTAGAAATAAAACAGCTCTCTACATACTTGTATGTCTAAAAAATAATCACTTAGACTAAGCTTTCATTTCCACGCCTTATGTTATTCTGGCTATAGGGTAAGCATACAAAAAATTAAACATAATCAGTACTGAAGGTTATCTGTTTGGCATACAAAAGGGGATGAGCATGCGGCATAGAAGAGACTTTCTAAAGGCTATGGTAAATACATCTGCAGGTGCATACCTGTTTGGGCATGGGCTTGGTGTTAAAGCTCAGGCCGGACGAAAAAGCATCATGGTTGGTAACAATGAAATCCGAACAGTTGACATTCATGCGCACTGCGTTTTCCGAGAAGTGGCCAATCTAATATCAGGCACCAGCATGAACCGCGGATTTCCTGACTGGTATCTTTTAAGCCCAGAACGACTTGGGCCTATGGACGAACGCGGTATTGATGTTGCAGCACTCAGTGTCAATAACTTCTGGTGGTATGAAGCAGATAGAGATCTGGCTCAACAAATCGTTCAAATACATGATGAAGGCCTAGCTGATTTCTGCCAGGCATATCCCGATCGTTTCGTTGCTCTAAGCTCCCCTTCACTCCAGTTCCCTGAACTCGCTGCAGAACAGCTTGAGTATGCCGTCACTGAGCTAGGCGCTCGAGGTGCGTCTGTCGGAGGTACTGTACTTGGAGAAACAAATTCCAGATCAAAATACGATCCATTCTGGGAAAAAGCTGTTGAATTGGATGTGCCTATATTTATGCATCCTACCGACTCTGTATACCTGTTAAGGCAGGGTGGGTTGCCTACCCGAGCCGGACAAGGAAACATCATTGGAAATCCTCTTGAAACAACCTTTTTCCTCAGCAACTTAATATTTGACGGCACACTAGATAGATTCCCAACCTTAAAGATATGTGCTGCTCATGGCGGTGGCTATCTACCCTCATACTTAGGCAGAACTGAAGTTGCGTGTGCACGATCAAATGCTAATTGTATCAATACAAGACAGCCTAGTGATTACATGCGAGATCAAATTCTTGCGGATTCTATGGTCTTCTCAGCTGAAGCCTTAAGGCATTTAGTTGCGGAAATGGGAGCCAGCCAGATTGTCTATGGTTCAGACCAGCCATTTCCATGGCCTGACACAATGGATCTCATCGTCGAAGCAGATTTTCTAAGCGATGAGGAAAAAGTGGCGATTTTAGGCGGGAACCTTCAAAGGTTGCTGGGTATTGAGCCATGAAAACTTCAAACAGAGGCTAACATACCTATTTTGCTGGTTCTCTAGCATTTCTAGCCAGGTAGCACACATCGATTGAAAACGACACGGTCAATACTATGAGTCCTGCTAATGCGATCACGCTGCTTAAAGGCTGCACAAAGACTGGCGACATGGATACGATCAAGGCTATCGCTTGAATAACAAACGCTGTCTGACGCCTACGTCTTGGAGGTAGCGGCCGACTTAAAAATGGCAAAAAGCAACTAGAAATAATAAAAATATAGCGTATTAAACCTGCCAAAAAAATCCATGATCCAGCCTTCTCATACTGCCAAACCAAGCCCGATAGAACCAATAACAACAAAGCATCAGTCTCCATATCAAAACGTGCTCCGAAATTGTTAGCGATATGCAAACGTCTAGCAATCCACCCATCGACACCATCTAGCATCAGTACGATGGAAGCTGTTATTACGACCAGCCAGGGTGCTGGGTAATCAGCAATTAAGCCAATCAACAGCGCAATCAAACTTCCACGTAACAGAGTAACCTGGTTGGCCAGACCGAGGGTTTGTGTAGACAAATACCGCATCGCTAGAGTTGTAACGACAAACCCACCGGCAATAAACGCTGCAGTCACTTTCCATAAAAACAACTCACTCAGTTGTAAGGTGTGTTGACAAAAAAATGCAATAGCTCCAAGCGTAAAGAAAACTACTCCATTTATTAGCAAAAGATTTTTGAACAATCTTATAGAAGTCTCGAGGTTGGACAGAGCGTTAAACATACTAAACGCTTGCATGTTTCCAAACCTCTTGCAAGTATTGCGTACCGTTCCCACAGGAAAAATTGGATTGCTTATGTCGGAAAAAAGCGCGCGTGCTTTCTGGATTACAGGTCCAGGAATGGGCGAAATTCGAACTGAAACTTTAGATGCCCCGCTGCACGGAGAAGTGGCTATTCGTACTCTTTACAGTGCTATTAGCCGTGGAACGGAGTCATTAGTATTCAATGGTGCTGTTCCAGCTAGTGAATTTGACCGAATGCGCGCTCCATTTCAAGAAGGTGACTTCCCTGCACCAATAAAATATGGGTACATCAATGTTGGAGTCATTGATCAAGGACCACCCAACCTTTTAGGACGTTCGGTTTTTTGTATGTATCCGCATCAGACTTATTACATTGTTCCCGAAAATGCCGTGTATCTCTTGCCTGAAAATGTTCCAGAAAGTCGAGCGGTTCTAGCAGCAAATCTAGAGGCAGTAGTGAATGGGCTATGGGATGCAACACCCAGGGTTGGAGACCGAATCACTATAGTAGGTGCTGGAGTATTAGGTTTTTTATTTGCGTGGTTAACGGCACGTATTCCCGGGTGCGTTGTTGAAATAGTGGATATAAATCCAAATAAAGCAAGTTTAGCGAATACGCTTGGCATCCCCTTTAAGCTCCCTGACCAAGTAAAACCTGAAGCCGATCTAGTCATACACACAAGCGGTACATCCGAAGGGTTATCAACATCTCTAGCGTGTGCTAATTTCGAAGCAAAAGTGCTTGAAATGAGCTGGTTTGGTGACCACCAAGTCTCTTTACCTCTTGGTGAGGCCTTCCATTCGCAAAGACTCACTCTGCAATCTTCCCAGGTTTCCTCTATATCAACTGTTCAACGCGGGCGCTGGTCTTCAGAAAGAAGAATGGAATTAATATTACGTCTACTAAGTGACCCAGATTTGGACGCACTAATAACGGGAGAAAGCCAATTTAAAGAGCTACCCGTTCTGATGAAAACACTAGCTAATAAACCGGAAAACACTCTATGCCATCGTATCAAATATACTGAGTAGATTACTGAGTCCAATGAGGAAGCAAATGTATATTGTTTGTGTGAGAGATCATTTCATGATTGCCCATAGTTTTCAGGGAAAAGTGTTTGGACCTGCTCAAAAACTTCATGGTGCAACATACGTAGTTGATGTTGAATTTCGCCGTTTAGAACTCGATACAAATGGAATAATCGTAGACATTGGTCTTGCCAGTGAAGTCTTAAAAACAACCCTAAACGAACTCAATTACAAAAATCTTGATGAAGATCAATTTTTTTCCGGAAAAAACACTACGACAGAATTTCTTGCACGCACTATATTCCAAAGAATGACTGCGCATGTACACGAAGGTTCCCTAGGGCCTTCAGCCCTTTCATTAGACTCTATGCGTGTCACTTTGCATGAATCTCATGTGGCATGGGCAGCTTATGAAGGTCCGCTCGATAAGGGTATACAGGGGTGATCACTGAGCTTGAGCTCGATTTCATACTGCCAGGCAACCCACAAACAAAAACTGGCGGGTATATTTATGATCATCGAATAACAGAAGGATTAACCAAACTCGGGTGGAGAGTGACCGTGCACTCTTTAGACTCAAGCTTTCCTTTTCCTACTAAAGAGGCACTGGCAAGTGCACGTGTAGCACTTAATAGAATACGTTCTGGAAACCTAGTCCTTATAGATGGACTTGCTCTTGGTGGAATGCCAACACTGCTAGATGAACAAAAAGAACGCTTACGCCTAGCAGCACTGGTACACCACCCTCTCGCACTAGATATAGGTCTTAGTCCCCAAGAGCGTAAAATCATGCGTCAGTCTGAGAAAAAGTGTTTGAGTACGGTTAAACAAATATTTGTGACTAGCCAGTGGACAAAAGAACAAATCGTTAAGCTCCGTATACCAAGCAATAAAGTTCAAGTGGTAGTTCCAGGAACTGACAAAGCAGCCCTCGCACACGGATCTAAGAGCGCTTTAATAAAAATTCTTTGTGTGGCTACATTAACCTCAAGAAAGGGTCACTCGATTCTATTTGATGCGCTGGAGAAACTCCCAACGCGATCTTGGCATCTATATTGTGTTGGAAGTCTCGAGAGAGAGGTGAGCACAGTAAAGAAATTACGTGCCCAACTCACGCGATTACGATTAAACGAACATGTAACGTTACTAGGAGAGGTCAATCCTGAAGCACTTTCCAAGCATTATGATGGTGCTGATCTATTCGTATTAGCTTCCCATTTAGAGGGTTACGGAATGGTGCTTTCCGAGGCAATAGCTAGAGGGTTACCAGTTATCTGCACTTCTGCAGGTGCTATTCCAAAGACGCCTGCAGCAGACGCTGCGTTGCTCGTTCCGGAGGGAGATAGATTAAAATTATCTAAGGCACTGTTAGAAGTCATAAATAATGAAAAAGCATTAAAAATGCTAGCCAAAAAATCACGTGCCGTACGAAATAACCTTCCAGTTTGGAATCAGAGTTGCAATCAATTTTCCTCGATTCTAAGAGAAATTAGTTGACAAAATTCTCTCGAAATTGGCTCCAATTACGAGAACCCTTAGACAAGGCATCTCGTTCCCAGAAGATCAGCAAAACACTGCGTCTAGTACGCCCCCAACGGCCTATTCACGTCATGGACCTAGCCACAGGCACCGGCGCCAATCTCAGGTACTTGTGTAAAGAACTTGGAGGACATCAGATATGGCATTTGATTGATCATGATAAGAACCTTCTTGAAGCTATCCCCTCATATACAAAAGACTGGGCGGCCAAAAACAAACTGCTCGTAAATGAGATTGAAAATAAATTCCTTATCAAAGGAAACAATATCGACTGCCATATTTATACGCAGCAAAAAGACTTGTCTGATCCAAATAAAATAAGCATTCCAGAAAAAGCCTTAGTCAGCGGTTCTGCACTACTAGATCTTGTTTCCATTAACTGGTTAGAGTCTTTAGCAAAAAAATGTGTGCGCATTAAAGCTACGATACTTTTCTCCCTTAACTATGATGGCCATATAAAACTAAAGCCTTACGAACAGGAGGACGAGTTAGTGCGCGCACTAGTGAATAAGCATCAAGTGACCAATAAAGGATTTGGTGAAGCCATGGGCCCTACCGCCGGGTACAACGCTATCAAAGTTTTTAGTGAACTTGGCTATAACATAAAAAACCACCGCAGTGATTGGCACATTAAATCTAATGATCAAGAATTACAGACAATGTTGTTGGATACTTGGTTGGAAGCCGCTATTGAGATTGCCCCGCAACAAACAAAGAAACTAAAAAACTGGAGAGAACGACGCCAGTCTCATATTTTTTCAAAAAACTCTGAACTAACGGTTGGTCATACGGATATTCTTGGGTGGGTATCAGAGTGATGAACCCTTACCTTATATAACCCTTCTAATTCCACATAACTCTTGCTCAATTATCTCTGCTCGATTGCTAGGGCCTCTTAAATCACAATCAAAAAGTATATCGCTTCCCATCCGAAAAACTCGATGAGGCAGTCTTAAGCAGTCTTTAATGCTTTCTCTCCCAGGCAGTCCTATACCAGGTATTCCTTCGCCCAAAACTAGTGGTGCAATAGCGACCTGCAGTCGATCAAGCAAATTAGCTTCCAGGAAGCAGGATATAGTCTTGCCGCCTCCTTCAACAAATATAGTCATCAATTTATGTCTATGTAGTACATCTATCAAACTACTAAGATCGAAATGATTTTTTTTCATGGGGACACCAACCACACTAACACCGTCAATCTTTTGAAAAATCTCAGAAACTTGAGTTTCATCACAAAAAATCAACGTCTCTGCTTTCTTGTCAGAAAAAACATTCAAGTCCAAAGGCAGTCTTAGTTGTGGATCTAATATGACTCGAACTGGGTTTTCGCCCTCTACCTGTCGCGTCGTTAGTCTTGGGTTATCTTTAAGGACAGTCCCAGCTCCTACGAGTACAGCATCACAAAGTGCTCTCATTCGATGGAGATGCAGAATATTTTCTGGGCCCGTTACATAGTGGGAGTCACCTGACCGAGTGGCGATATTGCCATCTAGCCCTTGACCTAGATGCCCCGAAAAAAAAGACTCATGCAGAGAAACATTACAGATAGGCAAGTATAAATCTAAAAAATCTTGGATAGCGGGGCTGGCGCCTGGATAGCATGCCCAACCTATCGACTGATCCCATAAGAGTAGAGTGCGGCTATCACCGCTTGATAGTAAGGAAAAATTACCAAAATCATCGACGCCATAAGCTTGTTCATTTTCTGGGATTTTACCTTGCCTTACCCAGCTTCTAGCCAATAGCAGCGTATGCCATGCGACCTCAATATTCATATCAGTACCGGTACAATATCTCTTTGGATTGGGTTTAGTAGGACCATATAGGAAAATCACCCCTTAGCCAGGATAAGTTGCGAACTGTTATCCTAGCACCCAACAAGGATTAGGCAGAAATGATGAGTTCTAGAGAATTGAATGGGCGCACGGAAGCGCTGAAAACCGAACGGGCTGTCGAAGAGCTACGACGTGGACGTGCTATTGAGCTCGTTGAAGGCTCTAACCGTTGGATCATCGCTGCTGTGGAAACTCTCGAACCACCCCTTTTCAGCCAGTTGAAATCATTGCATGGCAGTAAAATTAGATTGCTTATGACGGCTCAGCGGGCCGAGGCTGCTGGATTTTCAAAAAACTTAGACATCCCTATAGAGATTGAATTTACAAACCATATAGATTTGGAAGAAATCAGGTCGTTTGCCGGACTTAGACCTACTATTTCTGACAAAAAATCCCTAAAAATAGCTCCTTCTAAAAACCCGATAACCACAACAGCAGCTTTTCAACTAGCCAAGCTAGGCAGACTGTTACCTGCACTTCTAAGCATGCCAAGTAAAGAATCATTTGATTCAAACGTTATGAGCATAGACATCACAGACATAGATGGCTCTAAATCAATATGTCATATCCTAAAAATTATCAGCAGGGCTCGTGTACCTCTTATTGAAACCGTATCGTGTGAAATGGTTCTTTTTCGGCAACAACATGGGTTTGGCGAACACTTGGCAATTATAATTGGCCCTCTCGACTCACAACAGATCACACCTGTTCGTCTGCACTCTGCATGCTTAACAGGAGACTTACTTGGCAGTCTACGCTGTGATTGTGGAGATCAATTAAAAAGAGCAGTTAACCGCATAGCATCATTCGGTGCCGGAGTACTTCTATATCTTGACCAAGAGGGACGTGGCATAGGACTTGCCAATAAGTTACGCGCTTACGCTCTGCAAGATACCGGTTTAGACACACTAGATGCAGATCAGCATTTAGGTTTTTTACCAGACGAACGTACATACGAAGTTGCAGCCGCCATGCTTGAAGAACTTGACATAAATCGAATTAACCTACTAACAAATAACCCATCAAAAATAAATGCACTGAGAGAATACGGCATTGATGTTGTTGGACGGCTACCACTGATAGCCTCCGTCAATTCTCATAACCAGCGCTATCTTAAAGCGAAACTAGACCGGGCTGGTCATCTAGCTGAGTGATGAAAAAACCTATATAAATGGAAACTATTTTTTAGGTTTTTGTTCAATCATGCTCAATGGCGTATCGACCACCTCTATTAATAGCTTCGCCAAACAGTTGGCAACATATTGCAAATAAGTTGCTCCACGTTCCGGGTCTGCATTTAAGGCATTACCGCAAACACCAGCTGAATTCAGATCCTGGCTCATCCAACCAAAACCAACAGGCGACTCAACTCCAAGGAACTCATTACGAGATGCCAATACAGAGGACAAACCTAGAAAGTTATTTAAAGCATTCACACGAACTAAATCAGGCCTCAAGTGCATTATCAAAGATGTCTCCACTTCACCACCGTGCAAGCCATGAAGCAGTTCCTCCTCCTCAAACAAACCTATAGGCGCACCAAAAGAAAAATAATTGGCACGCACCACAAGCATCTGCATCTCAACTCGTAGATGCAGGGCTGCTATATCAACCAATGCTGATTGCCCTCCATGGCTATTAAATATAACAAGCTTACGAATGCCTGCCCTGCATACGCTTGAACCCACAGCTTTCCATAAGGCAAGAAGATTCTCAGCATTCACCGTTAAAGTTCCCGGAAAGTCGATATGTTCAAGGCTACTACCAACGGTCATCGCAGGTAACACTAACACTGTGAAATTTTCTGGCAGGATCGGCAATGTTGCAGCAACAATAGCCTCGTTAATTAAAGTATCGGTAGATAACGGAAGATGTGGCCCATGCTGTTCTATGGCCGCTACTGGCAAGAGTGCAACCGTCCTTAAAGGATCTAAAGAGTCAAAATCTGTAGTCGTCAGATCTTGCCAGTACCCGCTTTCCATAAGAATACTGGCGAGATTAACGCCTTGAAGCCTCGAATTCGATAATAATTTCTACCATGTCTCCCACCCAACCATTCTCTACACTGTAATTCATGCCAAAAGCGGAGCGTTTAAAACTACCACGAGCCGAAACACCCATTACATAGTTCTGGTCTCCAAAAGGGTAAGGGCCACTTTTATTCCAAGTGGCTACTAAAGTCAAAGGGTTTATCTCGCCAAGCAACTGTAACTCACCTGTGAGTTCGAAAGTTTCTTCATCAATTCTTGATGCTATTTCACCGGAAAAACTCATAGATGGAAATCTTCGGCTATTAAGAAAATCGGCACTTCTTAAATGAGCATCACGTCTTCTATGATTTGTAAACACGCTATTAGTATCTGCAATAATAGTTACAGCAGATACCTCACCAGTTTCCTCGTTAAATTCATATGAGCCAGTTACCTCACGAAAAAATCCAAATACTTTTGCATAACCAAGATGCTCAACAAAAAAACCTACAGTGGTATGTTCTGGATCTAATTCATACTGATAGCTTTGGGCTCTAGCAGCACCGGGCACACTAATGAATAAGCATAAGCAGACTACCAAGACCCACGACTTTGTAGACCTATAGAATTCTTTGAAATGAGTATTATCTTGGCCCATAATTCTAAACAAAAAACCTAATATCACTTATAAAAAATCCAGTCATACTGATTCATACTATCGCTCACTCCACCCTGCGCTAATCAGATAATCCTCTACGTTCATGAGATCTGGGAATTCTTGGTCTAAAGCATTCATATCTACTTGAACTGGATTTGACAGATACCATGCATCACGAGAGATAGCGGTCGGTGTTGCTGCAGACGTAAATTCCTCCCAGGAAATTTGCTCGTAGAGCACCATTTTACCAAGTTGGCGACTCATAGCTGCTGCAATATCAGCATAGGAGACCTGCTGTCCAGCAATATCTAGTTCTCGGCCAATCCACACACTGGGATTCCCAAAAGCCTCAGTTACTATTCGCCCAATATCTGCAGGTGCAATATGGTGTCTTGCCATCCCAGCTGGAAAAACAGTACGGTATACACCTTCGTTAGCCTCATCCCAAGTGCCCTCAAGATTCACCATAAAACTTGGAGGTCTAACAATCGAATAAGGCAAGCCCAAGTTACGAATGTAATCCTCTATCTGTCGTTTACTCTCAAACTGTGGGACACCCGTCCCAAGTCTAGCGTAGAGAACTGAGGTATATATAAAGTGTTTGATGTCTGCTCGCTTCGCCGCATCTGCAAATGCTTTGCTTTGCCGAATCTCCCCTTCCACACCAACTCCCCGATACTGCTGCACGGAAAATGCTCCGTAGGCGCCACTCAGCGCGGCATCAAGTGAACTTAAATCATCAAAATCACCACGCACCATATGAGCACCCAACGCGCTAAGCGCTCTAGACGATTCACTATTCGGATTACGAGTAAGTCCACGTACTGTAAAACCTTGACTCAAAAGCCCACGTGTGACGGCTCCTCCCTGGGTCCCTGTCGCCCCAGAAACAACAATCACGCGGGCACTATCAACAAGCCCCTGACCGAAACCCATCATCGGCAATCCAGCCATTATGAGAGAGAAAACAATTCTTCTTAAGGTATGGTTTTTCATCGGCATCACCTCTATAAGCTGATTTAACTAAGACCAACATCTGACAAAAAAAGACTATCTAAACATCTAATTAGAATTTAATTCGATAAGTTTAGCTGAAAGAACTGACCCTCAAACTCAGGGCATGACATATCCCATTTCACCAGGAAACTCTTCATTTAGCGCGATCATTGCATCAGAATCGATAAGAAAGCACTCGGTTCGATTGTAACTCTGATCAATCGTGCCGCAAGTTGGCAAACGTTCCCTCAATCGAATCATTGTTGGCGTATCACCTCGAATACCATATGAAACAAGTAAGCGGGCTGCCTCATTCTCGAGGCGACTATATATCAGCATTGCACGCAAACGACCACGGTTAGGCGTAGTAGACACAAAGGCTGCAATGCTGACTTTATCTCCTGGATGCACCGTATCATCTGTCCACCCTTCACGCGCCAATTGGGCAGCAGGACTGAGTTCCAGTAACCAGCCTTCCTCCTCTCCAACTTCATTGGGTACATTTACTATTAAAGCACCATGAGGATTAAGAATTCTAAAAACACGGACAGTCCCATTAAGAACTTCAATTGCTTCCTCCCCATCCTGTGTCAGCTTCGCAGGAAAAGAATGATGTGCCAACGGCAGTTCTGACCAAGTCATAAACACAACCGTTACTGCAAAAATCATTAACCCCCTTGTCAGGCGAATGCTTATAGATGATTGACTATTCTCCATTTCCCCTCCTCCTTCTTGGCAAGTCAACTGCATATATCAGTAGTTAGGTGCCTAGAAACCGTTGCAACTGAATTAAGCATCACCAGTTCGCGATTTCTCTGCTCCGTCTTTTACCCAATTTAACCCATTTTCAGAGCATTCTTGGTAATTATTTTTATTAGACTTAGTCTAAATCTACAACATTGATCTTATTTTTAAATTGCAAATATAAAATACAAAAAAATAACAATTAAAATTTAAGTAAAATCCAGTGAAACAATCAGGTCTATAGACATCTTAGATAACTTGCAGATTCCTAAACACTTTGGAGATAAGATATATATTCGTCTGATTAATTTTTTATTAGAATGCGGGGGAGTATCATGAATATTTCAAACAAACATGTACGGGTTTTAATCGCTGTACTTATCCTCATAGGTTTCCTGCCAACCGCATTTGGGCAACAAGGAAGTCCATCCAACATACCTGCAGCGTCGACTAGCGCTCAACAGATGAAAAAAGCAGCCTCAGTTCTTATGGAGTCTTTAACTCGATCTCAGCGGGATGGGATCCTATATGAGTTTACTCCAGAGAACCGTACTAACTGGTCCAATACACCTCCTTTCGTGCATAAGCGACCAGGATTGCGGCTGGCCTCTCTTACTAACATCCAAAGGCAGGCGGCACACGGATTGCTGCGCGCGTCATTATCCAGTCAGGGTTATCAAAAAATAACAGGCGTGATGCGGCTCGATAGCATTCATGGCGCTCGTTCACTTGAAGAATTAGATCGTAATGGTCCTGCTGAGGATGATCGTATTTATGTTCGGGAAGAAGCAGAAAGTTTTGGAACAGGAAATTATGTAATCGCCATCTTTGGAAACCCAAACTCAGATCATGATTGGAGCTGGATCATCCAAGGACATCATATGGGGGCCAATTTTACAGTATCTGACGGCCGTACTGGTTTTACACCTCTGTTTCTAGGCGCAACACCACTAGTCCTAGAACAGGGAGTTTTAGCCGGATGGTCCGCAATGTCACATGAGGTCACAAGAGGCTTTGAACTAATACAGTCGCTTGATGACGCGCAACGTGCCGTCGCGATTGAGAGCAACAGTCCTCCAGACGGGCTCCCAGCTGGAGTTGGGCAAAAAAATAATATTGCTAAAAATCAAGGGTTACATGCAGCTGACATGTCTGTTCAACAGCAACGCTTGCTCCAGATTCTTGTTGAAGAATATGTGCGCAACTCAGATTTTGACGCCGCCGAGGCGCAACTTGCAGCAATCGCAGAGTCGGGGTGGGAGGAGCTTTGGTTTGAGTGGCAAGGACAGACGGAAAACCCTAAAGAACCCCTATTTTATAGGGTTCAGGGCGAACGAATTCTAATTGAATTAGTACAACGACCGAATCACATCCATACAATAGTCCGAGATCCAGCCAATGATTACGGCGAATACTGGCTCAATCAAATAATAAACGAAGAATACAGCTCCGGTGATCGCTTTGAAGCAGCTATTGAGCGTTATGAAATGAATGGGGAAGCTCTTTGACACAGAGCTTCTCAATAAGGAATTTATACCTAAAAACTTACACACATACGTAAGGTTTTAACTTCAGAGGTGTTATGTTTTATAAATTACAGTGAATTTATAAACGTGTTTCAGCTAACTCATCACACAATTTATTGCGTTAGGGAATTCTGCTGTTCAACTAACCACTCCCCGGAAAAGAAAACTTCACCTTTTCCCGAACTCCACCTGACGGCCACCGCTGGGTAATTACTTTTGATCGCGTGTAGAAGCGAACAGCCTCCGGACCATATATATGCAAATCTCCAAATAAAGATCGTTTCCAACCACCAAAACTAAAGTAAGCCACTGGAACAGGCAGTGGGACATTTACCCCTACCATTCCAACTTGAACACGATCACTAAAGTAACGCGCAGCTTCTCCATCCCTAGTAAAGATACAGGTACCATTACCGTAGTCATGTTCATCAATAAGTTCCACAGCCTCCTCCAGACTGTCCACACGCACAACACATAGAACGGGACCAAAAATTTCTTCCTGATATATACGCATATCCCGTTTTACATCATCAAACAAACATGGACCTAGAAAAAAACCTGTTTCCTCAGATAACTGAGAACGACCATCCACAACTAGTTCTGCGCCTTCTTCTACGCCCAAATTCACATAGCTTTTCACCCGATCTCTGTGTTCGCCTGTGATTAGAGGACCCATCTGACTCGATGAATCCCTCCCATCGCCGAGAGTGAGTGTTTTTAGACGTTCAGCTAAAGAACCTACAAGTGCATCAGCCGTCTTATTATCGACAGTCACAGCAACCGAGATAGCCATACACCTCTCGCCACATGATCCATACGCTGCACCCAACAACGCATTGACAGCGTTATCAAGATCCGCATCAGGCATAACGACTGCATGATTTTTTGCGCTCCCCAAAGCCTGCACTCGTTTACCGTTCTCTAAACCTTTCCGATAAACAGATTCAGCTACAGCCGTGGAGCCCACAAAACTCACAGCCTGAACACGGTCATCAGTCAATAAAACATCAACTGCTTGCTTATCACCGTTGATCAGATTAAATACACCGTCTGGAAGACCGGCTTCCTTCAATAATTCACCAATAAAAAGTGTCGCACTAGGATCCCGCTCTGACGGTTTGAGGATAAATGTATTTCCACAAATCAATGCCAGAGGGTACATCCATAGAGGCACCATAGCCGGGAAATTCGAGGGGGTTATACCAACTACCACTCCCAATGGCTGGTGTTCTGACCAGCTATCGACACCACGACCAACGTTTCTGCTGTGCTCTCCCTTTAATAGCTCTGGCGCACCACATGCATATTCAATATTCTCTATACCCCGTTGCAGTTCCCCACGAGCATCATCCAACACCTTGCCGTGCTCTTGCGTAATTAAAGACACAATTGTTTCCGCATGCTTTTCTATGAGCTCCTTGAATCGGAACATCACACGGGCTCGGCTTAATGGGGTTGTATTACGCCATTCAGGAAAAGCCTTTTCAGCCGCAGCTATCGCATCCCGAACGGTATTGGGCTCTGCAAGCGCTACTTGTCGGATAACCTGGCCAGTAGCCGGGTTATAAACTGGCTGGGAATTTCCCGCATCAAGGACTCTCTGTCCATTGATAAAATGACCAATTAAGGGCAGTTCGCCCGAAGTTTTTTCAGATACAGAAGACATGTGTTAATCCACCTCGCCAATACAATCACTTAAGATATTAAATGCCTCATCCAGTTGCTCTTTCTCGCAAACAAATGGTGGAGCCATACATAACGTATCACCCGCCCAACGGATATAAAGCCCCTTATTCCAACACGCCAGAGCAATCTCGGATGGTCGACGAATCGGCTCATTCAAAAGCGGGGCTATCTGCACTGCCCCAGCCAACCCAATATTACGAATATCGGTAACATGCTTGGTACCACGTAACCCATGGATTAAGTCTTCAAAATGAGGGGCAAGCTCACGCGCTCTATCTGTAAGCTTCTCCTGCTCGAAGATGTCCATTGCTGCAAGACCCGCGGCACAGGCTACTGGATGCCCAGAACAAGTATACCCATGAGTAAACTCAACCATATATTCTGGCGTATCAGTCTCCATAAAAGCTTCATAAATCTTCTTATTTGCAACGACCGCCCCCATAGGTATAGCCCCATTGGTTAGAGCCTTAGCCAGACACATAATGTCCGGCAAAACCCCAAAATGCTCCGCTCCAAAAGCATCTCCTGTGCGCCCAAAACCACTAATCACCTCATCAAAAATGAGTAAAATATCGTGTTTATTACAGCTTTCACGTAACCGCTGAAGATACCCATGAGGCGGGACGATAACGCCAGCAGAACCAGCAAATGGTTCAACGATCACGGCAGCTATGCTCGAAGCACCGTGCTCACTAATCAAGTCCTCCAAAACATCAGCAAGCTCAATTCCATGCTCTGGAATTCCACGAGAAAAAGCATTTTCCGGTAATAAAGTATGAGGCAAATGATCTGCCGATATTAGTTCACCGTAGGGCAAACGGTTCGGCTCAATTTTTCCAACAGAAATTCCTCCAAAATTAGCGCCGTGATAACCCTTAACTCTACCGATCAGTCGTGCCTTTTCCGGCTTTCCTTTTTGATACCAATAGGATCTTGCCATCTTCAAAGCAGTCTCTACCGATTCTGAGCCAGAGGTTGTAAAAAACACATGGTCAAGACCTGAAGGCGTTATTTCTTTAATTCGATTTGCGAATTCAATTACAAGGGGGTGTACAAACTGAAATGCGGGGGCATAATCAAGCTCTAAAAGCTGACGGTTAACAGCCTCTGCAATTTCAGGACGATTATGTCCAAATGCACTACACCAGAGCCCTGACAGCGAGTCGAATATTTTTCTACCATCCGAATCACGATAATAGCAGCCCTCCGCAGAGACTATTACTCTGGGATTATCCTTAAACTGCCGATTACTACTAAATGGCAACCAATAGGGTTCCACATTGGCTTGTGCTGTGGACATTTCTGGAAATGCTGTTTGTTCGTAGTTAATAGCCATAAATACCCCTTATTTCAAATAGTAACCTTGAAGCAGATAGCTGAAAAGTCTGTGGCTAATTTCTGAACCATTTTTTGCTAGCGCCGCCTAACTCGATGCCAGTTTTTTGTTGGGCCATGTTGTTTTTGCCATCCATGATATGGGTGCAAGGCAAGCAACGCTTTATCTCGAAAGAATAGTATTAGTACAGCACCTGCCATAAAACCACCCACATGCGCCCAAAATGCTACTCCACCCCCCTGAGCACCCAAAGAGCCCACGCCGCTGAATACCTGGATCAATAGCCAATATCCAAGCACAAACACCGCTGGGACCGCGAATGTTGTTACAAAAAACCCAAAAAAAACAAGCATATGAACACGAACCCTTGGATAAAGAAGTATGTACGCACCCATAACCCCGCCGATTGCGCCAGATGCACCAACCATGGGTATTGCCGAGGTCGGATTAGAGACTACCTGCGCGAATGCAGCAGCCAATCCGCATAGCAAATAGAAAATCACGAAACGTCCAGGTCCCATAGAGTCCTCAACGTTGCCACCAAAAATCCACAAGAACCACATATTCCCGATGAGATGCAGCCACCCACCATGAAGAAACATTGATGTCACGGTTGTATGCCAGGCCGCAGCATCACCGAGCAAACACAAAGCACCTGGTCCGACCTGAAAGCGAGTCCCAGCAGGCAACGTTTGAAGAAGTTCTCCGGGGATCAGGCCCAACGTGCAGATAGAGGCAGCCAGAGACGAATCAGCGCCAATACCCTGCACGACCACCCAAACAATCACATTAATGCAGATTAGTCCGTAGGTAACTAATGGAGTAAAAACTTGTGGATTATCGTCTCTGATTGGAAACATAGGTTCGAAAAACTTATAAACAAATACAAGAATAAAGACTATCGCGCTAGCGAAGTTACTCTAGTTACAACGACAACAGAAAAGTTTCAGTCTCAATGATCAATCGTACACATCTGGAAACTTTTCTCTAACCTCTTTAGCTAACTCTCGCGAAGTTTGAGCTACAGCTGGAAAATCATTAATTCTTTCGTAAGGAATACAGGCGTTAATAACACACCGCGTGTTATAGAGCGCATCTGGCGACTGCACCATTGGATCAAGTCGTGATGACCAACACTTGTCTAATAGCGTGATATCGCTTTTAGGATCGGACCTCGTACCCATTGCCCAGAGAACATCCTGTATGTCACTAGGATCTATATCATCATCCACAACCACAACGTATCGTCCACAATATCCGGTTGGATTAATCTGTGAGGCAATAAGTCCTGCCTGAGTTGCATGTCCAAAATATCGCTGCTTGATGGCAACAACAACAAAGGTGCGCCCAGCCCCCCCCTGACGCACCCAATTAGCTCGCACATCTGGAACAGAGGCATTATCGAGAGAATCCCACAGTGCTGCGGAGCGCAGAAAGCACCGTTCAAAAAGATGAGAATGCGGTGGTTTCTGACTCGCGGCACAAGTCAGAATAGGATTAGATCGATGATAAATTCGTTTGATTGTAATAACGGGTTCAGGACGAGCACCACCAGCATAATAACCATGCCATTCACCAAATGGTCCTTCTTCTGTTGTTTCATTAGGACTTACCTCACCTTCCATAACAATCTCTGAACCGGCTGGAAACGGCAGACCTGTAAGCTCGCCCTTTAGCACATCCAAAGGTTGTCCGGTAAGCGCTCCAGCCCAGTCAAGCTCACAAACCGAATCTGGCAACGTGTAACGAGCAGCAAGAAAGCTAACGGGATCTATACCAACAACGATAATCATTGGGCATGGCTTTCCAGCCGAAAGATATTTGTCTCGTTGAATAAGACCCTGTTTGCCGTTGGATATATAAGAGGTTGCCTTATTGGGGCCAATGGCTTGTACTCGATAAGTGCCCATATTGACTCGACCACTATCGGGATCTCTAGTGATTACACCGCAAGCAGTACCAATGTAACGTCCCCCGTCAGCCTCATGATGAATAGGAACAGGGAATTTAAATATATCAACGTCATCACCCTCGATAATATTCTCAAGCACCGCTGCATCACTGACTTGTCTTGGTGAAATAGGCTTGTGCATTGCCATTGTTCGACGCACGCTATCAAGCATCGACATTCTGTCATTCCCAACTTTGGGATCCATTCCAAGCGCTAGTGCCAGACGAGCAGGTGATGCCAACATCCCATACAGACATCGCATGCCCTTAGGATAGCCTGGAATATCATCGAAAATGAGTGCTGGTGCCTGGTCAACCTTTTGTCGGTAAAGCACCTCAGTTACAGCGCCGATCTCTTTATCCCAGTGAGCTCCATTAACCGTTTTAAGTTGGCCTACAGAATCAACGGCGGCCAGGAACTCCCTCAGATCGGTCTGAATCATCTAAAACTCCATATAATTGCAGCTACAAGCTCAAGCCATTTATCAGCATGCCGCGGTACAACTGATAAGACATAACCCACTCAAAAAGAAGCCACGATAAGCCAGTCACAGCTAATGCAACAATCAAAGCACGCTGTACGGTTTTACCAGCAACAAGTTTGAGAGACAAAAAAATGTACATCAGTACCGCCGGTAAAATACCAATAACGGCGATAAGCATCACCAGGAACCCTGGCCAGCCTACCGCGTAGACTAATGCACGTCTGATTGGCACCCTCTGAGGCTCAAGATCATTCTCTTTAATCTGGAAGAGACTCTGAATGCGAGATACGAGCGCAGTTCTTGCCTGCACCATAATCTCTAGCAACAGCAAAATGATGGTCGTCCATGCCACTAAAACTGGTAAGGCTCTGGCAGAAGACTCATAGGCATACGCTCCAATCAAAACGCCCAGCATTACCAGAAGCAGAAAAAAGGGCGCTCGAACTTGACGGAAATGATCGGTATTAATAATCAAACCCCTCAATCAGCCCCTGAATCTACGAGTCAACAATCGCAGCATGGGTAGCGCTAGACTGATAGCAATAAGCGTCAATAGAACATCTGCCACGGGTCGCGTGAAGAAAATATCATGACTGCCACCAGACATCATGAGAGATTGATGGTAGCTACGCTCTACAATCCCTCCCAAAACAAGAGCAATCACTAGCGTTATACGGGGATAATCAAAACGAACCATGAAGTAGCCGATGACACCAAAAACCATTGCTGCAACCACATCACCAAAACTTGACCGCAACGCATAAGCGCCAATCAATGCGATTGAGATAACCACAGGCGCCAAATAATGAACATCTGTGCGAGTAACCATCACAAGGTAACGCGAAAGACCAAGCCCCACTACCGAAGCAAACACGCAGGATAGGGATAACGCCATAATTAGCCCATAAATCACATCCTCATGATCAAGCAACAATCTCGGTCCTGGCTCAAAACCATGCAAAACGAGCACGCCCAAAAAAACCGCCATTTCTGCACTGCCGGGAATACCAAAGGCCAAGGTTGGAATAAGCGAACCACCATCCTTAGCATTATTTGCAGCCTCAGATGCAATCACGCCTTGTATGTTGCCATGCCCAAAGGACTCTGGATCTTTAGATATCTGTCGGGTCACAGTGTAAGAAAGAAATGATGCGACGGTGCCACCGATGCCAGGCACTGCACCAATGAAAGTGCCTATCGCTGAACTCCTCAGTAATGTCGTTACGTTATTGAAAACGGCTTTTACCCCCGCCATAACATTTCCGAGAGATGCAGCACTTGCCCCTGTAGCAACTCGACCCCCCACAGTCATAAGATTTATCATTTCTGCAATAGCAAAAAGCCCGGTCAGAACAGGAACAAGCTGCACGCCATCCCACAAATATTCAATGCCCGCGGTGTAACGAAGACCACCGCCTACTTCGTCGAAACCAACAAACGCCAGTATTAACCCGAAACCACCACTAATCAGCCCGCGAATTAATTTTCCGCCTGTAGACACAGCAATAGCACTCAATCCGAGTACGCCCAACATAAAAAATTCAGGCGGGCCAAATAAAAGCACTATCGCCTTAGCAATTGGGATCACCGCTAGCATTACCCCAACGCCAATCAAACCACCTAACGCTGAAGCTGTTGCAGCAGCACCAATGGCCATGCCAGCCTTGCCTTTCCGAGCCAATGGATAACCGTCAAAACAGGTAGCTGCATTAGGTGCAACACCCGGCGTATTTAGAAGGATGGCAGAAATAGATCCGCCAAATGGAACACTACCCATGATGCCACCGACCAACACAATCGCAGCGTCTGGCTGCATGCCAAATGTCATTGGGATCAATAACGCCAGTGCCGTAGTTCCGCCAAGACCCGGGATAGCTCCGAATAGAAGCCCTATCCCCGTACCCAGCGCAAGATAACTCAGCGACTGCAGGGTGAATAAGTGAGCAAAGGCTTGTATAGCAGTATCAGTCAAAGAATTCTAAGTTCTTACGACACTTTCGTTTAAGTGAAAGTTCTGTCGCGAACTTTTCTCCAAAATTTATCCAGTCGTTCAGCTTAGAGACTCCTCGGAGCGTGTCAATAATAATGCAATCTTCCTTTGCAAGTAAGATTGGGCTAATGTCGCTTCACTTTCAGAGAACAATAGAAACCACAAAACATTGGGGTTCCATTCAGATGAAAATTAAAGTAATTATTTTGGTTGCTGCCACCTTCACGTCGTATGGAGCTGCTTATAGTGCAGAAAGTGGCACAACAAATGGTGAATGGCGCACCTTCGGTGGTGATCTTTCCAATACACGCTATGCCCCTCTGGACCACATTAACGCTACAAACTTCAACGACCTTGAACTGGCCTGGAGTTTTGACACAACTGCTTTTGGCCCTACACCAGAGTACAACTTTCAGTCGACGCCTTTAATGGTGGATGGTGTGATCTACTCGACGGTTGGCAGTCGACGTGCCATTGTCGCCCTAGATGCTGCAACGGGAGAACTTCTGTGGATGCATCGTGAAAACGAAGGGGAACGAGCAGCAGCGTCACCACGACGTTTGTCAGGACGTGGCCTGGCTTATTGGAACGAGGGCGATGATGCAAGAATCATCTACATAACGCAGGGCTATCGCTTAATTTCTCTCGATGCTGCAACTGGAAGACCTGTATCCGATTTTGCCGAGAACGGGGTAGCTGATCTCAAACTAGAAGCAGACCAGGAAATGGACCTGATCAACGGTTCAATCGGCTTGCACGCCACGCCAATCGTCACCAGCGACGTGATCATTATTGGTGCTGCTCATCTAGGGGGCTCGCAACCAGCCAGTCGTAGGAACGAAAAAGGCTACATTCGTGGCTATGATGTAAGAACTGGAGAGCGGCTATGGATTTTTCATACCATCCCCCTACCAAGTGAGTACGGAGCAGATACATGGGAAGGCAATTCAGCTTCTTATACCGGTAATACTGGGATTTGGACACAGATCAGCGTTGATGAGGCACTAGGGTTAGTCTATCTGCCGGTCGAACAACCGACGAATGACTATTACGGTGGACATCGTGGCGGCGATGGACTATTTGGAGAAAGCATCGTGGCCGTGGACCTTTACACCGGCGAGCGACGCTGGCACTACCAGCTCGTGCATCATGGCATTTGGGACTTTGATATTCCAAGCGCCCCTGTCATTGCAGATATTGAGGTCGATGGGCGAAAGATTCAGGCCCTGATTCAACCCTCAAAGCAAGGCTGGCTCTATGTGCTTGACCGAGTTACGGGTGAGCCTGTTTGGCCAATTGAAGAACGCCCAGTTGAGCAATCCGACGTACCCGGAGAAAAATCCAGCCCTACACAACCTTTTGTTACTTGGCCTCCGCCCTTTGATGTGCAAGGTGTGTCCCATGATGATCTCATTGACTTCACTCCAGAACTTAGAGCTGAGGCAATCGACATTATCTCGCGATACAAAATTGGTCCGCTATTTACACCCCCAGTAGTTAGTCGCTGGGAAGGACCGTTAGCAACACTGATGATGCCCTCAACGGTGGGCGGAGCAAACTGGGCGGGCGGCTCTTTCGATCCGGAAACCAACATGTTCTATATCCAGTCTTCTACAGCTGTCACACCCCTAGGTCTTGTTCCTGGTGGAGACCAATCGGATATGGACTGGATCCGAGGAATGATCACTGATCCAGCTGTTGGTGGTCCACCGGATAATGGCCGACAAGTGCCAACGGTACAGGGACTACCCATCACTAAACCACCCTATGGACGAATTACTGCATTCGATATGAATACTGGCAATATCGCCTGGCAAATCCCCCACGGTGAGACGCCAGATGAAATTCGCAATCATCCGTCTCTCGAGGGAATTGACATTCCTCGCACTGGCAGACCAGGTCGCGGGGGAGTGCTGACCACATCTACTCTTTTAATATCAGGTGAACATGGTTTTGCAACAACCCCTTTTGGAAAAGGTGCCATGTTGAGGGCTTATGACAAAAACACTGGTGAAGAAGTTGGTGCGGTGCATATGCCGGCACCACAAACAGGTGCGCCGATGACATATATGCTAGACGACAAACAATACCTCGTATTAGCTGTGGGTGGGGCAAGTGATCGAGGATATCGAAACATTCAATCTAATGTCGAAGAGAGTTTTAGTGGCAAACTTTTAGCCTATAGGCTACCCAAAAAGAATTCTTCAGAATAAACCATGGACCCGATCGGCCTTATTGGTTTTGGAGGAATAGCTAAAACAGTTATTTCCAAGCTCGAGAACGAAGTAGGAGACGCACTTAGTATCGCAGGAATTCTTGTTCGTGATATAAACGAACAAAAGGAAAATCTGCCTTTTGTTACTGACATCCATCAACTGATTAAAAACCGACCAAGAGTTATTGCTGAATGTGCTAGCCACGGTGCAGTTCGTGATTATGGAGAAGAGATACTCAGATCTGGCATTGACCTTATTATTATTTCAATAGGCTCTCTTGCAGATCTAGAACTTTATGAGCGATTAAGATCCGTAGCTCATAAAAATGGAACCAAAATAATCCTTCCCGCTGGAGCTGTTGGTGGGATAGATGCATTAAGTTCAGCACGTCTAGCTGGCCTTAGAAAGGTACTATATCGTTCACGCAAACCTGCAAGTGCTTGGAGAGGTTCGGCAGCAGATCAGGGGAACAATTTAGATCATCTAACAAAGCCTCATATAATTTATCAGGGACCAGCCCGTGAGGCTGCATTACGTTTCCCAAAAAACACGAACGCTGTGGCTGCGGTTGCATTAGCAGGCCTTGGTTTTGACAGAACCAATGTAGAGCTCATAGTCGACCCAACCGTAAACGAAAACATTCATGAAATTGAGGTCGAAGCTGAATCAGGTGATTTCACGATATCGCTAACTGGAAAACCATTAGCCACTAATCCCAGAACGTCAATGTTGACGGCGCATAGTGTTGTACGCGCGCTCCTGGCATACAAAATGCCAGTGATAATTTGAGATCGCTATAATAGAGACAATGGCTTATTCGCCCCGGAAGCGTCAAAACGTTTTTTACTATCTAACCTTGTGCTGGATGGCCTGCGTCTGCATGAAAGCTAATGCTCACGGAGGCGTTGCACTTGAAGAAGACCTTTGTATAATAAAAATTGAGGTCTTTTCAGCTCACTTCAAAATATACCAGCCCCAAGTCCGACAGCATCAGGAGTTCTGTGAGGATCTTCCTGAAGTAGCTGAGACAGTCTTCGTTATGGAATATGCACATAGTAGCCTCCGCGAGGCTTCTATCGAATTTCGTATCATCAGGGATATCACGGGTCTTGGGCGTTTTGCCAAAATGGAAAATATTAAACAGATTAAAGACCTCGAGTCCGCGACAGTTTTCTACCAAGCACCAAGCCTAGATCCAGACATTTTTACTGCGATCCATCAGTTCGACAAACCTGGGTGGTTTATAGGCATTGTAACGGCACGGCACCCAGGACTTGGGAAAACATACGCCGCAATGTTCCCTTTTGAAGTCGGATTTTCAGGTTTTGGCTATCTACCGTTATTTGGTGTACTCATTATTTTCATACAAATTTATTACTTATTTACTAATGGACAGTTGGCGCGATGGAAAAAAAAATGGGATGCATGAGAGCAACATTAATAGCAACAATTTTTAGTCTGTCTTTTACTTTCGAGGTAGCTTACTCACAAGATCAATTGTGGATCTCTGAAGCAGGAAAATACCAACTTAGTTATATCAGCGAACTCAATCCCGTCCCAATCAATCAGATGCACAGTTGGATCATGCATATTGAAACTGTAAATGGCGAACCGCTAGAGGGTGCGAGCATCACTGTTGAAGGCGGAATGCCGGAACATGACCATGGACTCCCAACAACTCCTCGTATGACAGAAGAACTGGGTGCAGGAGACTATCGCATAGAAGGTATGCGCTTCCACATGAATGGCATCTGGGAGATAACGACTACGATAACAACAGGCAATAATCGCGATGTCTGCATCATCCCTATAGAACTGTGAGCATGAGAGATATATTCACTAAAAAAAAGTTGCTTAGGGGGTTTTTAGCGGCACTCTTACTAGGGTTTTTCCTATGGTTATATGCTGGAAATAAAAACCCCTATCCATGGACGACCAATGAGATTAAGGTCTTAAAAACATTACACATTGATAATTTAACACGCGCACTACCAAACCTATCCAACTCTGTCTCAGAAAACTCACTTGCTGCGCGGCTAGGGCATAGTTTATTTTTTGATACCCGGCTGAGTGCAAATGGGCAGGTGTCTTGTGCAACATGCCACCAACCAAAAAAATCTTTTACAGATCAAAGACGTAGAGGTATTGGAATTGGTTTTTCAAGGCGCAATACGAGAAGTATCGTTGGCTCTGCGTATAGTCCTTGGCTCTACTCTGATGGCAGAAAAGATAGTTTATGGTCCCAGGCCCTATCGCCACTAGAAGATCCAAATGAACACGGTAGTAACCGTATGCGACTCGCAAAACTGTTAGCCAATGACTCACACTATCAAACCATTTATGAATCAGTGTTTGGTCCTTTACCCGACATCTCCGATCCAGGGCGTTACCCAGCAGATGCCTCTCCACTCAGAGAGAACCTTAAGCCCGCATGGAACTCTATGTCAGCAGAAGATCAAGAACTTATCAATGAGATCTTTGTTAATATTGGGAAGGCAATTGCAGCCTACGAACGCCTGTTAGTCCCAGGGCCTTCACGGTTTGATTCTTATGTACGGGGGGTAGCAGAAAACAATCTGAAAAATCAGGAACCACTCTTTAATGATTCAGAAATTCGAGGATTACGTTTATTCATTAGTAAAGCCAATTGCATTGACTGTCACAACGGCCCACTCTTCACTAACAATGAATTCCATAACACAGGGGTTATTTCTTCCCCAAATGACGTACCAGATAAAGGCCGCATCGATGGCATACGTATAGTTAAAACAGATGTTTTTAACTGTATGGGAATTTATAGCAATGACCCAGATCAAAGCTGTGATGAGCTCGAATTTTCGAGAATCGATATGCCGGAACTGATTGGAGCAATTCGTACTCCATCATTACGCAATATTGAATCTTCTTCTCCGTACATGCATGGCGGTCAGATCGAAACCCTTACTGAAGTAATAGAACACTACAACCGCGCACCCCTTTCACTGATCGGACACAATGAGGCAAAACCTCTTTCTTTATCCCGTTTTGAAAGACGTGATTTATTGGCATTCCTTAAAACGCTAGGTGGCCCTTTGTCGACTGACCAAAAATGGCTAACTACACCAGGTACTTCTGATCAGTAATAGTTATGTTAAAACAACGGAATTTTATAGCTAACACATGAATTATCTGTTAGCTTTTCTCGTCCAAAAATAGGAAAGTTGGTAAAAAGCATACCAACAGGCTTAAAAAAAATACTGTGACATCATACGACCCACTAGAAAATGGAACCCACGTGGTTCTAAGCTCCTATACCAATCAAACCGACTCCCCCATACGCATAAATTGGGGGGCACAAGAACCACTCAAAAGAGGTCCGGTCATTGGAACAATTTCCAATAAGACAGATCGAAATGTTATAGGAACTCACGGTGGTAGCTATACGGTTTACCGCGCCCTCTCGATTGCAGCTGGTCATTTTCCGAGCGATCATCGTCCAGACCTTACCAATACGGATCCGGCGGTCGTTGTCGAACCCCAACAATCATGGTTCGAGAAAGAACGTATTGTCTCGCTCGATCCATGGGGCGCCCACATTAATATCGCATTTCGTGAATTTCTGGAACAAGGCATCAGCATTCAACCAACGATCGCTGTCACAAAAGCGCATCTGACTCTGCCGGAAATTCATGCTGCCATTGAAGCTGAGCGTCTTTCAATTGACGGAAAAATTGTTACTGAAAGTCGTGATGTTCGCGTTACTAAAATCGCAATTGATCCAGTCTGGCATCTACCATCGATTTCCAATCGTTTTAATATCAAAGAAAGCACATTACGGAAAAAACTATTCAGCGAAACGGGCGGAATGTTTCCAGAACTCGTGACTCGCCCCGACCTTAAGGTATGGCTTCCGCCAATCGGCAGTTCAACCGCCTACGTATTCGGTCACGTCGCCGATCTCGCGAAACCTGAGAAAGAATTAACTTGCCGCGTTCATGACGAATGCAATGGTTCGGATGTCTTTGGCTCCGATATATGCACATGTCGACCTTACCTTACGTTTGGTATTGAAGATGCTGTCAGAACAGCACAGCGGGGGGGCGTCGGCATTGTCGTGTACTTTCGCAAGGAGGGTCGCGCACTCGGAGAGGTTACAAAATTTCTTGTTTATAATGCGCGGAAACGTCAGCCTCAAGGTGACAGCGCTGAAACATATTTTCACAGGACTGAATGCGTTGCTGGAGTGCAAGATGCGCGATTTCAAGAGTTCATGCCAGATGTATTGAACTACTTCGGCATCACCAAAATTGACAATCTGCACTCCATGAGCAATATGAAATACGATGCAATCACGTCGGCAGGGATCAACGTAATCAACCGAATTTCAATCCCAGATGAGTTGATACCAGCTGATGCGCTCGTAGAAATGGAGGCTAAAAAGGCCGCTGGGTATTTTTCTGATGGAGATATTCCTGATGCGAAAACTTTAAGGTCAACCAAAGGTCGCGACTTAACATGACGGGTTGCCAATTCGATGGGTCTTTAGATTATTTGATGAGTCCGATTGCAATTCGCGACTGTGCCACGAAAATTGCAGATCTAACTCGTCAAGGGGACGGGGTATTTATACTCAATGAATCACGCCTTGAGATAGTGGCTGAGCAGGTTGTAGATTCCATTTTTCATAAGTATCCGACGCTCAATATTCCACTTCATTCCCGTTGGCGACATTTCGAGACTGAGGGAACAGACAGTCTGCAACGATTCAATAATGCGACTGCTGAATACTCAGATATCGAACTTGCCCGAACCAGTCTCGACCTAATAGTTCCGTCGGTTCTACTTGATGCAGGAGCTGGACCTAACTGGCGTTTCAAGACGAACTCAGGAAAACTGCTGTCCAGATCTGAGGGTCTTGCAATCGCTTCACTCGAGATGTTTTTGTCTGGTTCTCTATCGGCTGACCCGTCTCAACCCCTTCGTACCGATGCTAGCGCACTGGTAGCTTTGGAAATTAATGATTTTTCTGAACGGATGCAGTCTTCCAAAAACAAACCTCTCATTGGTCTAAATAATCGCCTGATCTTGCTGCAGAAACTTGGAAAAGTAATTCAGCGCGAGTCAAAAATTTTTCCAACCGGTCGACTAGGTGACCTTGCAGATCATCTGATTACTACCTCGACTTCGGAGGTTAACGCCACCTATATACTCTCAACTATCTTGCGGCTATTGGGCTCCATGTGGCCCCAACGAATAGTTGTGTCAGGAGTGAATCTCGGTGACGCCTGGTTGTATTCACCACCAAATGAAAAAAGCGAAACGGTCGTTCCATTTCACAAGTTATCCCAATGGTTAAGCTATTCGATCGCAGAAACGTTACTTCGCAGTGGCAATGCTGTGTGTAATATTGAGGAACTCACCGGCCTTGCCGAGTATCGAAATGGTGGACTATTCATAGATAGTCACGTACTAGAGCTCAGACAAAAATTCACACAACCTAGCTATCCCATCGGGAGCCGAACGATCATTGAGTGGCGGGCACTCACTGTATACCTATTAGATCGAATTGCGGAGCGTGTACGAAGCATGCTGGGCCAGGAACTTTCACTCCCTAAAATCCTTGAGGGCGGCACCTGGCACGTCGGGCGAAAACTCGCTTACCAGCGGTGCTCAACGGGCGAATCTCCCTTACATATTGATACCGACGCCACGGTCTTTTAATTATGAATAATACAGCCAACTATCATACGATCAACCACCCACTGCTTATGGAAAAGCTCAGCCATCTAATGGATGAGTGTACGAGTTCACCCGACTTTCGTCGCCTAACTCAAGAAATCAGTTTTTTATTAACTTATGAAGCTTTACGGGATTGGGTAACGGAGAAGACCAAGATATCAACTCCAAACGGTACCGCCGTAACTCCAACCCTAACCAACCACCCAACAGTTGTATCTGTTTTACGGGGTGGTAACGGAATGCTGCCCGGTGTACTTGAAGCCTTACCATTGGCACATGTAGGGCACATTGGCATCTATCGCGATCGCGAACTCAACAGTACGATCGAGTATTTTTTGCGACTACCAGACAACGCACAAGACAAACCGGTTTTGCTACTTGACCCGGTCATCGCAACTGGCGATACGATATGTGCTTCGGTCTCACGTCTGCGAAAATTTGGAATCAGCGATATTCGTATACTAACAATTCTTGCCTCAGAGGTCGGACTAAAAAAACTTAATGCTACCGACGATACTGTTTCAGTCTGGGGCTTACGCCTTGCTGAATCGCTTAACCAGTCAGGACATCTCGCGCCCGGACCTGGCGACGTATCAGCACGTTTTTTTAACGCTAGTTAACATAGTAAAGCCATACCGAAGATTCAAAAATAGTCTGTATATCTGCTCGGAACCACTTGAAAAAACACATAGAACAGTGCGGTCTGTTATAGACTTAGTTGTTGAAATCAGGGTGTAGCTCAGCCTGGTAGAGCACTATCTTCGGGAGGCAGGGGCCGGAGGTTCAAATCCTCTCACCCCGACCAATTAAATCAATAGGTTATGACTTTTTATGTAAATCCTAGTGCTATCTATAGTTCTAGGGTGGTGCATAGAGATGGATTTAGGCACCTTAGATGCCCCCCTAATAAATCAAGCCATAATTCTCAACGCGATATACGGTGTCAGGCTGAGTACGATGATCGCAATCTTGTATTGTGCGAGGTATTGAAAATACGCACGGGACAAGTCGGCAGTTTCCAGCCCAAACATTCTGCCATGTACCCTGAATATCGCCCCACGCATCGTCATCACCATGATCGACGAAACGAACAACAATACGAAATTGATTGCAGTTGTCCAACCGAAAAATGCAGTAATTGTTTCTAAAGTATTCATATACGAGACCTCTAGTTAATTAGCATTGGAATCAGACTTAATATGATAGCTTCCGGTACAACTTAAAGACCCATGACTAAATCACTGTTTTG
>Ga0115002_10000295_pt1 | contig 73116 bp, 75 predicted proteins | sample ArcticOcean_MG_C_8_FD_89576 | JGI IMG/M metagenome (GOLD analysis project Ga0115002, IMG submission 89576) | Marine microbial communities from western Arctic Ocean - ArcticOcean_MG_CB11_86 | ecosystem: Environmental > Aquatic > Marine > Oceanic | place: Arctic Ocean: Canada Basin | collected... | reverse complement strand
TTGAGCGACTCGTCTGTTTTGGATTCGGATTTGGCGGAGTCATCAGGTTCAGTGGCTTGTTGTTTGCGGTCGCTGTCTTTGTCGGTTGCTGTGTCTTTTTTGTTGAGCGACTCGTCTGTTTTGTCAGCTTGTTGTTTGCGGTCGCTGTCTTTGTCGAGGGTGTCTGGGTCGGGTTTGATGGTGATGTCGACGGTTCGGCCGTCGGAGGTCACCACATCACCGTTCGAACTGATTCGAACTTCGACCTTTGAGCCGTCAGCGAGCAGCAGTGTCGCTGATTCGCCCGCTTCATCTACCTGAATATCGGCGACTTCGTTTTCAGTGATCTCTCGAGAATCAGTCATCACATCTGATCTGGCGACCAGGGTTGGCGCGGTTATATCCACTTTGTCGACGGTGTCTACTCGCAGGTTTGTGGCTTTGACCTTTTCTGCGGTGAGACTGGTCGCTTCAACCGTCCGTGATTTGATGTCGTCTGCGACTAGCAGCCCAGTGGACGTTTCGACTGCCTCGACCCGCTCCTCAACATCAATCGATTCGGGTGTAAAGATCTCAATGTCGCCATCACGGTCGACGGCAACGTCGATTCGTTCGTCGCTGCGCGGCACCTCCACGGCGACAACGTTTGCTCCCTTGGCATCTGTGACCTCAATTTTTGTGCTGGCCTCAGCCAGCTGAACTGATGTCGTGAGCCCAGCTTCTGCGGTTACACGAACTCGCTCTGTCGCTGAAGCCACTGTCACAGTGGCATCAGTGTTTTCTGCGACGTCGACCTGTATCTCTAAACCGCTTTGTTTCTCACCTGGGTCTGCGGGAACTTCGACTTTGATGGTTGCCTCATCAGAAACAACAACCGAACCGGCACCAGCATCAGTAAACAACGACAGTGTCGCAACGCCATCCAGGACCTTTAACTCAGCATTATCGACCCACTCCACCAACACCACATCAGTGCGCTGGGACCCTCGATCGAGTGGGGCGCCCCGAGTTATCGCTACAACCCCGTCACGACCGGGAATCACTGACTGGCCATCGAGTGCCCCACCATCAGCGTTCGTTAACGTCCAGTTCCTGGTGCTGCTTGAGATAGCTAGTAACTGCTTGACTCCCGTTCCTGATCCTTTGAATGGTTCAGGAAACGGCGCTTCGCGAACCGACAGTGGGGTGAGGTCCATCAACCCACTTCCACCCGTCCACGCTTCAGGATCATCAGTCTGATCAGGCGAGAAATACGAAAACCGCCACCTGTTCGCTGCGGTGTCAACCTCGATGTAGCGTTTTTCGCCGGGCCAATTCGGGTCATACACATACACCACACCACGACCAACGGCATCAAGGTCAACCGCATACGGCAAAACGCTGTGCCCACCCACAGGCGAGTACACCCCCAACGTGTACTGCTCCGCAGATGGATCAGCCAACGATGCCTGTAACTCGGTCACTATGTCGGCCACAGAACGTGTCCGCCATCGCTCGGTGGCGGTGATCACATCATCAAGAAACTGAGTCGCGAACAAACGAGCTAACTGGCGTTCAACGGCGTTGTTGACAGCTAACAATCCCGTTTCGGGATCGGCGTCAACCAAGAAACGGTCCACGCTGGCTACCGTCATCCCTTCGCACACCCCGTAGCCCATTGAGGCGGCGACCATGTCAATCCACTCCGCAGCAGCAGGTGTTGGAGTGCAACTGCCCTCGTCTTCAACACATACCGCCTCATCGCCGAAAAGGGTTATTGCATCAGCCACTCCAAAACGCCCTGATCCTGACGCCGCGTAGTTCTCGAAAGCCCAACCGTGGCGGTCCACGTCGAATCCCAAAGAGTTAGTAGCTTCCTCGGCAGCTACTACTGATGCGGCAGCCTCCAGCGCAGGAGCAGAGGAACCCCCACCGCATCCAGCGCACAGCAGTACTGCAGCTAACAGTGCCCTACCTAGAGAATCGGAACGAATCACGCCCCTACGGTTATCACAGCCTCAGCTAGGCAACGCTGAAACAAAGGTCTGATCTAGAGTCGTGACGAACTGTTAACGGGAGTGTTCGGGTGTCTGAGAATCTGCAAAAACTGGTTGGTGTCGCAGCGATGGCTGCTTTGGTGGTGGTTGGTGTTCTTTCTACGACCGGTGATGTGGACTTCACTCGTAACGCGACTTTCGTGAAACTCGGTGACATCAAAGGCGACTTCAAGGCCAACGTTCACGCCGATGATGGTTCGAGCGGGTATGTGCCCGATGGACGAAACGATGAGAAGCTGAAACTCGACATCGGCCTTGTGAATGACCTCAAGAGGGACCCGATTTTCAGAGTCAAGCAAGATTTCGATCAGTTTCGTTACCAAGGTGACAGCGACGTGAAAATGGTTGACGCGGTCAAACTTGGTGGTCAAGAAGGCGAAGCGCTTGGTGGTCAAGAAGGCGAAGCGCTTGGTGGTCAAGAAGGTGAAGCGTTTCGGTCGGAGCGCCGCAACGTTGTGGCGTTCGGAAAAAATGCTGTTGCCAGCGTCATTGTTGGTGACAACCATTTTCGAGATGTTGATGACCCAGCCGCGGCGTTGAGGAAACTTGTCGAGAATAACGAACCGCTGATGGCTGAAGACAAAGCGTTAGGAATTCGAGGGCCAATCAGTAAAGTCGTGGGCAGTGATCTGCCAACACTTGCAATCCAGACCGACGACGGCCTCACGCTCGGTCCTCTTGGCGGTGACGGAGTGTTCATTTCTATTCAAGATGAAGCGCTTCTCGATGTCGATACCAGTGAGTACACCGAAGTGGAATGGACGGTGTTGCAAAAATCATTGCTTGAAGCCAGCAAGAACCTTGAGGCGATGGCTAAACAACTTGAGGTGTGGACCAATGGCAACGCAACGTCGGTGCGAACTGATGGCAGCTGATCTCGGTCTTATTGACTATGCGCTGGTTTGACCCCAGCGCCCTGTCGGGCCTCGCTCTCATTTCGTTGTCTCTGGGCGTGATAGCGGTCTTTATTTACGGCCTTGCATGTGGAGGGTCGCGTCGTCAGTCGGCGTTATCCAAGGTTGTCGTTGGAGCAGTTGGTTTCCAGGTGTTTCATTTTTTGGAACACGGGCTGCAACTGGGTTATTGGTTTTTCAACACAAAACAGAAGCCATGGCTTACGCCGTGGGCTCAGACGGGGGTCGACGGTCTCGCATTTTGGTGTCAGATCTGGCCAGGGAGCGGTACAGCAGGACAACGAGGCGCAGAGCTGTTGCACCTTGTAGGGAACACCATTTTCCTGGTCGGTGTTCTAGCGCTTTTCGTGCTTGCTCGCGAAAGAAGAACCCGAAACCGTTCAATCCAAGGTGCCGTGCTGTTTCAGGGCCTTCATTTCCTGGAACACATTTTGCTTACCGCCACGGTCTTTGTTACGGGTAGAGGCTGGGGAGCGTCAACGATGTTCGGGCGATGGAGTGGAAGTGAACTCTCTTCACATCGTGTCTGGTGGCATTTCACGGTAAACGCAATAGCAACTGCGATTGCTCTGTCTGCGTTAGTTGCGGTGATGCGAAGTGGCGCACTATTGGGCGTGAGGAAGGTCAACGCGAAGAGCACTCCTGTATCGCTGAAGCGTTACTTTGGGTTGTCGTTCTTGGGGTTGGCAGTGCTGCAAATTTTGCCATTTATTTTGGGTTCAGTAGCTGGTGACCCAGCGCCCAGAGTTCGCAATCTGATGCTGCTAGATGTGTTGAGCCCTGGCTCTTGGTGGCACCTTGTAGATCCCTATGTCCTGATACCAGTTTTACTTTTGGTCGCAATGTGGAAAATGCCAAAGCATGCTCGGCCGGTGCCTAGCAATTAACGCTCGAGAGTCTGTATCTATACATGTGAACGCAGCACTCCAGGCGCCCCCATTGGAGGCAGTTGACTTTGTAGAGTGTGTCTCGGGTAACGGCGAGGCGGTCGCTCGTGGCTTGGGACCAAGATCTCTAGGGGATTGACATGGCAAGACTTGGGTTTTGGCCGCCCGTCTATGGCAACTGGATCATCTCGACAGATCAAGACACACGCGATGCTTCTTTTGCCTACACGAAACAGGCAACCCTGCTGGCAGAGCGACTGGGTTTCGACACGATGCTCATCGCTGAACACTTTATGAATCCTGTTGGTCCAGAACTCAGTCAGTTAGATGCCTGGACAACTGCAAGTGCGCTAGCTGCGGTCACCGAAAACATCGAAATCATTACGGCTGTTAAGCCAGGGTTTCGAGCCCCGGGGGTCATCGCGAAAATGGCCAGTCAAATCGATCACATAAGTAATGGTCGTATGGCTCTCATGCTGGTCTCCGCATGGTGGCTGACAGAGTTTGAAATGTTGGGCGCACCTGTTTTGGCTCATGATGACCGCTACGCCCGATCTGAAGAATTTCTCAAAGTGATCGTGGGAAGTTGGACCGAGCAAGAGTTCAGTTTTTCGGGCGAACACTACGAAGTGAAAGAAGCGACCCTTTCTCCAAAGCCGTTACAGCAACCACACCCCCATATCTATCTTGGGGGTGAATCGGAGCAGGGACGAACCTTGGGCGCCAAGATGGCCGACACGTTCCTTATCAATGGCCGTCCGCCTGAAGAAATTGAGGAGATCGTCGGTCATGTTCGACAGCTAGCACATACTTATGGACGCGAGCCCCGATTCGGGATGTCGGCATTCGTAATATGCCGAGACACAGAAGATGAGGCCAAGCAGGAGTTTCAGCGCCTCCTAGAACTCCGCAAACTTGAACTCAAAGGCTACGACACTGAAGTCGTAATGCTGAAGTCTGTGTCACCTGGCGGTGCGCTGGGGACGAACGGGGGTACCGCCGCAGGCCTTGTGGGAACCCCAGAGCAAATAGCTGAACGAATGAGACGCTTCGAAGATCTTGGTATCGAGACGTTCCTGTTTCAGTTCCACCCGGTGATCGAAGAGATGGAACGCTTCGGCGAGCAGGTCTTGCCATTGCTATAGGGGTCTTCCCAAACAGGGGTGGAGGTTCAGCTGCGGCAATAACCCATATTTTTGATCGACGGTTGTGACGCCTGTTGGTTCTGAATTGGGGGGTTTAGATCGGTTTCCACCAAGAAGCGTCCTGCAGACGGTCGATTACCGCTTCGCAGAGGCTGGTATCCATGACCCCAGGTTGGTCTTCAACGGAGACAGAGGTGACGACTCCATTTTCGGTAACGAGAGCGTACCGTTGGCACATTGGTCCGATTCCGAAGCCGGGGGGACTCGGCATGTCCATGCCAAGAGCGCGCGCTAAGTCTCCTTCGCCATCTGGAATCATCATGACGTCGGGAGAGCCGTGTGCTTTGTTGAAAGCCTCCATGACCCAAGGGTCGCGAACAGCTGTGCAGGCGATTCTTGATACCCCTCCGCCAGCCAGTTTTTGTGCGTTTTCAACGTAACCAGGAAGATGCACGTCTGAACAACCGCGAGAAAAAGGAACTGGTGTAGCGAACAAGATGTTTCTGCCGGTACCTAGTAGTGACCTCGTGCGCACACCCATAGGCGAGCCGTCTGGCCCCAGCATCGTGACCTCTACGTCAGGTATTTCATCGCCAACCTGGATCATTTGCTGGTCCTTTCAACAGAATTGAAGCACGCGTTGAGACTTTAGACCGGTTTGTGACACGCAAGTCAGCCGGAGTTTGCAACGCGGTCGCTTGCACCCAGTTCATCGAAGATTTCTGTCTCGAACCATGTGACGAATCTCGGATCTCGTGCTGGCTTCCACAGCTGCCAAACGGCGGGCCCGAGACGCATCTGCATGAGCCCCTCCACCGCTTGGACTCGCATCTCGAGGTGGCTTTTATCGATGAGTCCTTTGTCGTGCATGTCCCACGTGTCGAAGATATCGACGAGCAGAGTATTCATCCATAACGTCACTCTCCACTGGTCATGGTCGGCCATGTCATCGGCTTCCCAGTCTTTCGCCATAAACATTGAAAAATCGGTGTTTTGTGCAGACGATAGGTAGCGGTCGTACATCCGTTGGGTGAGGCTGTGACCGAATTGTGCCTTCGTCAATTGAAGTGCTTGCCTTGCTTCGGTGGCGATAAAAATGACGGTGAACGAGAAAAGTACCGCTTCCATAATCTGAGCTAAATCTGACAGGTCTCCCATATTCATTTATCTCTCCGATGGCGGCTGTTATTGATTGCGAACTGGCCCCCGCCTGGCTGCTCGTGTTCGAATCTTGTCCCATTCTTGGCCGCTCTGTCTCATCGGTGTCTTTGCCGTTTCTTGAACGGTTCTGAACTAGGCATGTGAAAGGCGGGGAGGGTGGCTGCCGTCGAGAAGCGCGTTGAGATGTGGGCTGTGAGAGATGCTTGGTTGAATAAGTGGCCCAAATATCGCAGCACCGGCGGCTATGCGATCTGCTGGTCAACGTTCTTCGGATCTGATATCGAGCAGTTGCTGGAGGTGTTACCCGCTGGCGCAGTCGATACGAGTGGCTACTGCTATGGCTAGATAACTAAGTAGCGCCTGCGTTTATGTACACCTAGGGACTCCAAGTCGTATTGAGGGTGATCTAAGCGCCAAGATTTATATCTTGTGACCGACTAACAACCAGAGTTGGCCCGATTGTTGTTTCTTGCCACTTTGTAAAATCCGGCCGGTGGGGACAATGACCGATCTCACGTTTGCGGAGGTAAACCCGGTCCTAGCGCTTTCAGCGACGAGGTCCATGTCTCTCATCGGTCCCCAGAAAGGCTCATGGTTGTTGTAGGTGTCCCAGTCAATCATTGCTTGGGACAGATGATCGATGCCTTCGTATCCGGGGAAGTCTGCGTGAATCATGAGGCCCCCAGGTTTGAGTAGTCGATGACATTCAGCGAACGTCCGACGCAAAGCCTCGGGCGGGAGTTCATGCAGAACTATGTGGCTAACGATCAAATCGAATTTCTCGTCGGGGAAGCTAGTGTCTTCACAATTTTGTTGCGAAAAATGAACCTTGGCACCGAGTGCCTCGGCTCGGGCATGTCCGTAACGGAGTACCGGAGCACCCAGATCTATGGCGTGAACTTCCGCTGCTGGAAAAGCTTGGGCATACGGAAGGGTTGCGTGGCCGACCGTGCAACCCATATCCAAGATCTCATTTGGGGAAAACGTTGGATGTTCGGCTGAAAGGTAGTTGTCGATGATGGAACGCCCGTAGTCATCGTTCAAGGCGCCCATCTGGCCCATTGCATACAGATAGACGCCTCGATCATAAAGGGCGCCAACGGAAACGTCGTTGTCGCCGTATTCGCCGCGGTAACCGCCGGGCATGGCATGTATATCAACGTCCCACTGGTACCAGGGCAACTCGAGATCCGGGTCGAGAAGAAGCGACCCGCGTGGATCTTCGATCCTTGCCGCCTCGCTCAATTCTGTCGCTTGTCTTTCGATGCAATCAGCAACCGTCGACCAAAGAAGATGTTGGCTCGTGCGGCGCAATGAACTCCACAGACGGTAGTACCCGTTCTTGCTAAGAGACTGCCGAACCTCATGCCGATTTTGGGGTGCTTGTCCGTGTTGTTTTTCCCATGCAGCAGCTGCTTGGTGTTCATACAACTCGCGAACACCTGGCGTGACTCTGCCAGCAATATGGGTTTTGAGTGCCTGTACGAAGCGTCCTCGCGACCGTTCAAGGCCGTTTTCTTTCGGGAGCATGGCATGAGCTTGCTGCGTCATGATTCCTTTCTAAGTTCAGAAAAGGCCCGGTCAACGACTTCTAAATATGATTCGGGAGACTCCTCATTCACAATTTCTTCGCGCATCTCTTCCAACACCCGAAAAACGCGACCTACAAAGGCTGCTGCATCTTCTAGTCGTTGTTGTTCATCAAGTTCACTGAGCTCGTACGCCCCTATAAGACCATCTTCAATAAGGTCCTTCTCGGCAAGAACTTTCTCTAAGGTTTGGATTCGCTCCGTAAGGGCCCAGACCTCTGCGGCGAGAGAGGTCACGACCTGCACCATCGCGTCTGATGCCCCTTCGTCGTCAAAGTACGTCGGTCGTGAGCCCTTTGCCTTGGCCGGAAAAACGCGACCTTCGTTGGGAGCAGCTGGGTTGGAAGAGCGCGCCCCCTTGACCTGAGCCATGCCAACCTCCAGACAGTTGCTGTAACCGCGTTGAGATGTTACTCCGCCTGATCTTGGTCAGTTCTTCACAAGTGCTCTGGGTTCGTCTGGTCGTTTAAGTAGTTGCCTTTCCCGACAACAGAAAGAACTTTCGAGAGGTCTTTTCTGTGCGGTGCTGTCCGTTACGCGAAACTACGCCCGGTGGGGTGCCACTCCTAAGGATTACGAACCTGGAGGTCAACATGTTGATCCAAGAAAAGTACGAATCAATGCGCATCGAAAAAAGCGACTCTGGAGTCACAGTGGTGACCCTGAACCGCCCTGAACGTCTCAACGCTGTGAACGGAGTGATGCACAAGGAACTAAGCACCTTTAGTAGAGACGCGGACTTAGACCGCGACACCAGGGTGGTGGTCCTAGCCGGAGAAGGCAGAGCCTTTTGCGCCGGAGGTGACTTCGGAGGAGATTCCCCAGGCGACGCGCCCACCGCAGAAGAAGCACGCCAAATCGTTGACCATTTACTTGAGATGCATAAACCGATCGTCTCAGCCGTCCAGGGTTATGCCATGGGACTCGGTGCCACGGTGTCACTCTTATGTGATGTTGTTGTAGCTGGACCCACAAGCGTGTTCGCCGACACCCACGTCAAAATGGGAATAGGCGCCGGCGATGGTGGTGCGGTTATCTGGCCGCTACTCATGGGAGTTAACAGAGCCAAATGGTTTTTGATGAGTGGCGATCGAATCACCGGTCAAGACCTTTTCGATATGGGTCTCGTCAACTTCTTGGCTGAAGATGACCAAATTATGCAAACAGCCCGAGAAAAAGCGGAACAACTCGCGGCCGGGCCGCTAAAAGCCATCATGGCCTCGAAAGTGCCAGTCAATAACTACATGCGGTTCATGTCAAACATGATCTTGCCCCTCTCATTGAGCATGGAATTCGCCACCATGAACACCAAAGACGCGAAAGAAGCAGCGAGCGCGTTCCAAGAAAAGCGCGAACCAAACTTCAGAGACAACTAAACAAGTTTGCAATCAGCCGGTAAGTGCCGACCAGTGCTGCACCATTGAGTTCGTCGATGACATCACGACCGGAATTATTCGTTGTGCCGAAACGTACTATCGCGGCTAACTGACAGACTCGACGGCAACTAGTGGCACAACTGTCCACCAATCAAAGGAGCTAACCAATGGCTGGCACCGTTATACGTTCAAGAGCACTTGAGGACGCTCACCCGCACCCCGAGATGATTAGGTCCGGAGCGTTTTCTGCAGCGGTGAAGGCAGGCCCGTTCCTGTACGTCTCTGGATGCATAGCCGAAGACCTGACAAAGGACATGGCAGGGCAAGCAAGAGAAGAATTTTCTTTCATCGAGCTCGTCGTCAAAGAAGCTGGCTACGCACTCACCGACGTCGTCAAGTTGCAAGCCTTCATCACTGATCCACTGAATTACCCGGCGTACAGCGCCGTTCGGAAAGAATTCTTTCCTAAAGACCCACCGGCTAGCACAGCGGTGGTAACGGGCCTGTTGATTCCCGAGGCCCTCATAGAGATCGACGTCGTCGCGTACAAGGTCGATGAGTAACCCAGGTTTCTGCAGGACGGAACACTGATTGCCAACGGTGTCGTGGTGGGACAGCATGCGCGGTGTCTGACGTAATAGGTTCGATCCTGCTACGCGCTATTTGGGGGTATCTCTGATAGCGCGACCGGTAGGAGGTAAGTAATGGAGTTCGGCGCAGTCTTTCCCACATGTGAGATCGGTAACGACCCGGCACAGATCCGTGCGTGGGCGCAAGCGGCAGAAGACCTCGGTTATCGGTACATCGTGACTTATGACCATGTTCTTGGTGCCGACCACGCGGATAGAGACCCAAAGCTCACTGGCCCCTACACCCAGGACCATCCGTTCCACGAACCGTTTGTGCTCTTTGGGTTTTTGGCCGGGATTACCAATTCCATCGAGTTTGAGACCGCTGTGATCATTCTCCCGCAACGACAGACAGTGCTAGCAGCTAAGCAGGCAGCTGAGGTCGATCTGCTATCGGGAGGACGCTTGCGGCTAGGTGTAGGTACCGGCTGGAATCACGTCGAGTACGAATCCTTGGGAGTGCCGTGGGCGGGGCGGGGACGTTTGTTCGACGAACAAATCGAGATGATGCGTCGCCTCTGGACCGAGGAGATAGTCAACGTTGATACTGCCTACCACCGGATAGAAAGGGCCGGGATCGCTCCGCGACCGGAGCAGTCCATACCAGTGTGGCTTGGTGGATCGTCGGAAATTGCTATGCGGCGAGCAGCTCGGCTGGGTGACGGGTTCACCTTTGCCAGTGCTGGGAGTCGCACCATTGAGCTTGCCGATCGGTTGCGGGAGATGATCTCCGAGGAGGGTCGAGATTCATCAACGTTTCCGATCGAATTCAACATGCCCTATGGCCTGGGACCAGAGAAGTGGGTTGGTCTGACAGATCAAGCTCGAAAGTCTTCAATCTCTCACCTATGCGTCAACACGATGAGTGTGACGTCGGCCTGGTCGGGGACGCCACCCTCAGGTCTTGAATCGGTAGATGACCACATCGCCGGTTTGGAGAGATTCATGACGGCCGTTGGCTGATTCAGCGTCTCAGGTAAGTAGCTCTGCCACTGCCCGTTCGACCTTGGTTCCAGTGAAGAAGTCAGGGGAATTCGCCGTCCAAAATCGCGCCGGATTGGCAAAGGTGAATTCACGAAAATCGTCGCGACTCATCACCTCTTCCTCTACTAGCTCCCAGGCGTGAGGCAAGACTCGATCCATGTGTATGACGTCGAAGTGTCCAATGTCGGAAGAAAACAACGCGTTAATCCGAGATCCGAAAGGGTTGACATCAGTGTTGAACGCGGTGGCGTTCATTCGGTCATCAGCCTCGCAGCCAAAGTAAAAGTTCGGAACGAAAAGGTCCGCGATATCTTCTTCCGTTTGGATACCGCAAGGGGCGTAATCGTCGAGCTCGTCCTGGCCGCCGTCATTGGTGGAAGCTGCACTGTTGAGCGCCGCAAACAGCGCATTATCGAGGTCCAACATGAGTTCGGCCATGTCGTCGGGACCGAATCGATGCGCGAGTTCGATCATTAGTTGATGGTCAAGAGTTGCGGGATCGTTGTATTCAAGTGCTACTCGGTTGCGTTTTTCCCAATGTTCGATGAGGTCTACGAAGAGTTGACACGCCCACGCAGCACCCCCTTCGAGAAATCCCATCCGAATATCAGGGAAGCGGCGAGTTACACCGCCAAGGAACATGCTTTTACAGATCGCTTCTGCCGTGGAGGCAAAGTGTCCGATGTGGTTGTAGGTGAAATTGGTAGGGGACCGCCGAAGGGCATAGCCCCGACCTCCTGAATGAAAGGTGGGTGATACGCCGTATTCGATGCATGCCTGCCAGACCGGGTCGTAGTCATAGGGGCTATCAATACCGAAGACGTCATAAGTGACCGATCCAAGCCGGTGCGCTTTGTGGTCGCCTACCTCGGCTGCTGGCACTGGTCGAGGGACCATTCCGCTGAACAGGCACGCCTTCAAACCCAATTTTTCGCGAATGTAAACGATCTCTTCGATTGCTTCGTCGGGGGTGTGCATCGGGATGAGGGCCACGGGAGTCATGACGTCGGAGTAATCAGCAAAAAACTCGGCGCTGAAGATATTGAACGCGCGGCTAGCCGCTCTTCGAACTTCAGCATCTGCTTGCATCATGGTGGCGAACCCGCCAGTGGGATACATCACGCAAAAGTCCAGACCGAATTCATCCATCCGTTCCGACAGCAGTTTGGGCATCATTGCTGTGGCCCGATCTCGAGTGTTCTTCATCGGAAGCATCCAAAACCCTGGATGTCCGTACCCCATGTGCGCTCGTCCGGTCGGTCCCATCTCTTGTAGCGGCACGATTTCTTGAGTGCCGGTGAAGCCGGCTAAGGCTTTCTCACCTCCAATTTCGTACATGCGTCGCTGAACCATCGGTCCGAATTCGAGCCAGTGGGCATCTGAGTCGATTATCGGATGACTCAATTGACTGCGGATTTCAGCGGCACTTACTTTGCTAGCTTCCGGTTCAACGGTATTCATGGGGCCCCTCCCGACTTGCAACTGTTTCGACACTAGTCAGATTGGCTCTATCGGGGCATAGGACCCTAGACCGTCGGTCTACCTGCGCTCCCTTGCCTGTTGCACCTGCGAGCTGCATGTGTCGTCGCGAAATTACGGCAGTCTGTAGAGCCTGCTAGGTTGCGAACTGAACGTTTATTTAGCAGATGGTCGTTTAGATCATCTCCATGGGGGAAAAATGAAGCGAAGGATTTGGCGCTTATTGGCGCTTATTGGCGCTGTTCGTGGTGTTTGCGATGGTGGCCGCGTCATGCGGCGGTAGCGACGATGGCTCTGACTCATCTGCTTCGGCTGATGCTTCTAGCTCTTCTGATGACACCGAAGAAGAGGGTGGTGTCCTTTCTCAAGAGGACATTGACGATGCTATAGAGGCAAGTGAAGAGGAAGCCGAAGAACCCGAAGTGACTTTTGATCGATCAACGATCGAAGGTATCTGGGAAGAGGCCGCGTACAACCGTCAGCAAATGGTCAACAAGATCACAGCCAAGATGGACGCTGGTGAGTGGGGTGTCGGAGACGACAACATCCTTCGCGGGCCCGAAGGTTTTGAAATTGACCTCAATGACTGCCCAGGTGACTGGTCAAATAACTCGGGTATTACTGACACCGAAATTCGGATCGGTCATACAACCGCGATGTCTGGAAACCTGGCCGCATACGGAAACCTTGGTGTCGGTTGGGGTGCCTACATGCAAGCGGTCAACGATGATGGTGGCATAGCTGGTAGAGACCTCACGCTGTTGGTCAAAGACGACGGCTACGTTGCCGCTCAAACCATTGAGTTCATTGATGAGTTGATTGAGTCGGAGAATGTTTTCGCTTTGTTGACTCTTGGTTCGCCTAACACGTTGGCTGTCTACGACAAGATCAACGCTGAGTGCATCCCGCATCCGTTCGTGATGACTGGCCATCCGGCCTGGGGTGACCCGGAGAACCATCCGTGGACTACCGGCCTACACATGTCGTATTCCACCGAAGCGGTGCTTTGGGGTACCTGGATTAAGGCCAACCTTGCCGACCAGCTGCCCGTAAAGGTCGCTGGTCTGGTTATGGACAACGACTTCGGTCTCGCATATGAGATCGGCTTCGAGCTGTACGCCGACTTGAACCCGGACGTGGTCAGTGAGTACCTGCCGGTGAGACATGATCCGGCGGCACCAACACTGACTAACGAGGTCACTACAATCGCCGCGTTTGAACCGGATGTGTTTATCTCCATGACGGCCGGTAACCCTTGTGTTCTGGCTATTCAGGAAGTCGAGGCTGCTGGTTTGCTTGAGACGCTGGATGCGGCGTTCACTCCGTCGGTGTGTAAAGCGATCGCCGCGTATATGAAGCCGGCAGGTATGGCGGCTGACAACTGGTATGTCGTGGGTGGTGGCAATAAGGACTCCACCGACCCCAAGCATGCCGACGAGCCGTTCATTGCCTTTATTAACGGCATGCTCGAAGATCAAGGGCTTGACCCCGCAATTTCGCTATACGCGGCTGGTGTGAGTTACGGCTACCCGCATACTGAAATGTTGCGAGTGGCTGCTTCATTGCCTGGAGGTCTGACTCGAACCAACTTCATCCTTGCCGTCAGAAATATTGCTATCTATCACCCGCAGATTCTCGATGGGATCCAAACGGGTTTGAATGGTGCCGCTGACGCCTACTTCGTGGAAGGTTCTGACTTCAGTCAGTTCGATGCGGTTGCGCAAAGCTGGAATCAGGTAGGAAAGATCCTCGACCTCAATGGTGGTACACCTAACTGCCGTTGGGACAAGGACAACGGTGGCTGTCGCTAATTTGAACTAGCGAAACAGAATCGACTTGATGGGGCGGAGCCGGCAGGCTCCGCCCCATTCAGTTTTTAGGTGATGCCTACAAACTGCGACGTGTCTACGTAGGTGTTGGCAGATGCCGCTGACGTGCTGCTTGCCACGTTGCTTCATCATTGAGGGTTACGACATGTTCATCCCCGTACCGTGGCGTGAACTTGATCCGGTCGTGGAGCAGGGTGACCCTGCCATCGTCGGTAAGTCTCGTGGAGAATCGTTTTTCGGTCCAGGACAATCCCGGGGTTGCACACAGATAGTCGCTCGCGCCGCTGAGGTCGGCCAGTTCGCGACTATCAGGAGCAAAATGGTAGTCCGCTCGCCAATGAGGGTCGCCACCGACGTGCTGTTCGGATTCGAGTTGGCGGCGCCCGTCGTCTCTCTTGGTCAACCGAAAACGTCGACCAGCAGCAACGTCGTTGACGACGGTATCGCTGTTGAGGGGTAACGGGCGAGTGAACGACTCCCCGAACCCGACGTCGATTAGCCACGGTTCATCAAGATCGACCCGAATGCAGAGGTGGTCTTCCATTGGTGACGGTGTGTCCGTCAAGACCACCAGTGCACTCATCCGAGTTATTCGAAAGTTCAACGCTTCAAGTAGCGCTGCGAAAACTCCGTTCAACACGAAACACCAGCCACCACGACCCTCCAGTACTGCGGGCAAAGACCAGTCGAGTGATGTTGTTACCGGCAGGTGGTCATACACGTCGAGGTTCGTGAAAGGCACGCTGGTGAGGTGCGCATATTGAAGCGCAGCTAGGCCATCGTGATCCACCGTCACAGATGAAGGCTCCACTCCAATTCGCTCAAGGTACAGAGCGACATGCTCGTCTGTGAGTTCCTTGATCATCACAGAAGCTTATGTGGGGGTGGGGGGTCCCAAATGGTGAAGGTTGAGGAATGACCGACGGCGTGAGTGACCACTGAGGTCGGGCTCGTTCTGATTCAGATGGAACAAGGTGAGCCTCAACGAAATTCTTTTCGCCTCAGGTGAAAGCAATGGGAGGTACGCGGTACCCACCAAGGAGAGTCTCCAAATACCGTGCAAATTCCAGAGTGGTGCGGTCGCCGAGATATGGGCCTACTACCTGAATACCTACGGGTCGCCCGTCATCTGTCCATCCAGCAGGAACAACGGTGGAAGGAAGGTACACGTAGCCGAACTGAGAGGTCCAAATAATGAGATCTGAGTAGGGGCGAATTGTTCCGTCAACAGCCAAAGTGCGGGTGTACAGGTTTCCTTCGTGTTGATGTTCGAAGGCTGGCACGAAGGCCACAGGCGCCAACAACACGTCAAAGTCATTAAAGAAATGGGCCCACAGGCGGCGGTTGGTATCGCGTGCTTCGGTAAGTAACAGCCACTCTCGGTGCGACATGGTGGAGGATCGGGCTCGCATACGCATTGTCGGGCTTACAGACGAATCAGCCGCGAGTTCTTGCAACGCAGCGATCTCTTCTTCGGTGCGCCCGGGTGATGTTGCAGCTGAAATCAACGATTGTCCGACGGAGCGCACATCGTTGAACGGCACCCCCGGACGTGCTGAACGGTCAATAGAAATGCCATCGGATTCCATTGCTGTAACCGCGTCAGTTAACACCCCCGACACGGCTTCGCTGACAGGACAATCAGGGTCGTCGAGCCAAGCGGCGACCCTAAGTTCCTTAGCGGTGCCCCGCGCAGCGGGTAGCTCTAATCTCCAACCGCTGCTGGCATCGTTACGCGGTCCGCGAATGACGTCGAACAACAGCTCCAGATCATCAACGGTTCGAGCGAGCGGACCGAAAACGTTGACGTCAGCTTCGCTGAGACCATACGAAACATGATCGATGTAACCGATTTGTGAAACGACCCCAAAGCTTGGCTTATGACCACAAACCCCAGCGAAATGAGCAGGTAGACGAACCGATCCACCGATATCGGTTCCAATGTCCAAGGCAGTCAGCCCCGACGCCAATGCTGCTGACGCTCCACCCGACGAACCCCCGGGACCGCAGTCCAATTTCCAAGGGTTGTTTGTTGTTCCGAAAATCTCGTTAAAGGCCTGCACGTCACCAGACCAGCGGGGAAGATTCGTTTTGCCAAAAATCACTGCACCAGCGTCTCTGATTTTGGCGACCACCTCGGCGTCGTGTGTAGGTACGTGATTCTCTAGTTCGACGGCCCCACCCGTAGAACGAATTCCCCGAACTGCGATCGCGTCCTTAATCGTCATTGGCAAACCAGCTAATTCACCGACATCGTCGTTGGTCATGCGGCGTTGATCTGAGGCTTTAGCTGTGGCCTCAGCTTGGTCAATGTCGAGCGTCACAATCGCGTTGATGTGCGGATGTAGGGCTTCGTTTCGCTGCACGAAGTGTTCGAGTAGTTCAACGCTCGAGATTTCACGCTCAGCAAGCATGTTTAACAACTCGCGCGCAGATCGAAGACCCAAAATGTGAGACTCAGCATCAGCGGACATGAAAGGAACCTACCCTCAGAGGGTCATTAGATGCAGTGATGCCGTTGTGTGAAATGATGCTTACTCTGGGATCGGAGAAAACTATGACTATCCAATTGCGACGCTATGAGGTTGAAGCCGGTGGGTTGCAGCGCCTGGCCGCTTGGTTCCCCACCATTGCAGCAGTGCGCGACAAATACGGATTCAAAATCGAATTCGCCTACGCGGACAACGAAAACAGCGAATTTGTCTGGGCCGTTAGCTATCCCGGCGACATTGAAGCATTCGAATCAGCCCTAGCGGTATATAACGAATCTCCAGAACGTGCTGACGCCTTCGACGGGTTTAGCTCACCTGTCGCTCAGATGCACCTCAGCTACGTAACACCCGCCGCAGATCTGGGATGAGAACGGGAACAACGACCAACGAGGCCTAACAATGACTAATACCTACGAGAACATCGAGTTCGAATCAGAAGGCGCGACGCTGCGGGGGAGACTCCATAAATCCGCCACCCCCGAAGCCACGCTCATCGTTATGGCGCACGGATTTTCGGCAACTGCGCACATGTCGATCAACGCTTTTGCTGGTCACCTCGCAGCGGCTGGCCATCACGTTTTTGCCTACGACCACCGTAACTTTGGAACTAGCGACGGCGAACCGCGATTCGCTGTTGACCAGTGGCGTCAAATTCGCGGCTACAGCGACGCCATCACTCACATACTGAACGTTGCAGGGGTGACAACTGATCAAGTTGTCGTGTGGGGCGAAAGTATGGGCGGTGCAACGGTGCAATTCGTCGCGGCATTCGACTCAAGAGTCACGGGTGTAATAGCCCACACCCCAGGCTGCGGAGAACAATATGTGAAGCCCGCCGCCGATTCGAGCGACTTCGCCGCGATGAAGGCTTACTGGGAGGACGGCGACCTAACCGACGAACCAGCTGCCACCGTCTCGGTCCGTTTTGCTGATCTGCCTACCTCAGAAGCTCCCGTCATACTCAACTTTGATGCTGCCCGCGACTATGCCGAAACGTACGGCCAGCGCCCAGAATCATTGTGGTCAAACGACGTTGACATCATCGTACGTACAGCACCTGAACTCTCGGTGCCTGTAGCGGCCGCCCAACTCGCCGTCCCAACGCTGTTTGTTGTTGCATCCGATGACGAAGTTGCACCGGCATCGCCAGCAGTTGCACGACAATGTTTCGACAGTATCGCCGCGGCGAAAGTTTGGGAAAACATTGAGGGTGGACATTTTGGGTTGCTCTATGAGAACTCCGACCTATTCCACAAAGTGATTGACGTGGATCTCGTATTTGTCGGTGAACACCTCTAGCCCATGGAAAGGCCGCCTTCGCCGACAACGCTAAGCGGCGATAACCCAACAGACCGTCGTGGCGAGGTGAATTGGCAAAAGCGTTGGAAGGCTCTCCTTCTTTTGGCGGCTCTGTCGCTCGGATCAGGATGTAGTAACGCTGCACAATGGAATGAATCACATAAAGCAAACTTTTTGCGAGCCTGCCGACGAGAGGCGGGCTACGAAAAACAAGATCTGTGCTCACCGTTGGCCACTGAGATCGACACAAAAATTGAACAAGGCGCATCGAAAACATGCCTTCTGTTCGCAGCTAACGAAATTTCGGTCGCCGCAGAACCCGAACAACGCGAACAAGCGCGAGAGAAGTTCGATAACTGCTAAACGCCGTAGCCCATCTTTTGTGCTGCGCGAACCCCGCTTCGCGAGCCACACTGTGTCATGGACATGGGAATTGGGCTTTGGTGTCTTCAATCGACTGCCACAAACCCGCGATCGTTTGAACAGGCTTACCAAGAACTCGTCGATGACGCCCGCTTAGCTGAGAACAACGGTATTCATAGTCTTTGGTTGTCAGAACATCACGCCTACTACGACGGGTATTGCCCGGCTTTGCTGCCCGCAGCATCTGCAGCGCTCGCAGCCACCGAACGGTTAGAAGTCGGTACCGGAGTCCTATTGCTGCCACTTCACGAACCGAACCGGGTGGCGAACGCCGTCAATCTTCTCGATGCGCAATCACAAGGCCGGTTCCAGTTGGGGGTCGGCATGGGCTATCGGCCTATCGAATTTACGATCAAAGATGAACTCATCAGCAACCGCCTGCAACTGATGAACTCAGGCCTCGACGCGCTCCAGACGGCAGTGAGTGCCCCGACATGGGTGGGAGTCACTAGCGAAAAAGCGGCGCGGCGGGCCGGACGACGCGGCCTCGGGTTGTTTATCTCGGGCGCGTTTTCACGAGACGTCGTGAATGGCCTCATCGCAGCTCACCGCACAGAATGGGAAACATCAGGTTCGCCGGGCGGAACACCACCTCCGATAGGACTTCTTCGTAACCTGTGGATTGTCGATACCGAAAACGAACGACGTAAAGCTCTTGAATGGGTGCGTTCCAGTTACTTGGTTTATGCAGGCCTTGGCTGGGGTGCAGACAAAACAGGGGTCGATTTCGTCAGCCAAATCGAAGCGTCAATGGACGAAGTTGAGCGTTCAGCCACAGTTGGATCAGCGGAAGAGATCGCGGAGGACCTCGAAGGCTACGACGTTGACCTAGTGGTCTGTCGCGTCGGATACGACCAGCCCCCTCGCACAGCACTAGTAGAAGTTATTGAACGCATCGGGCAAGAACTTTCGCCACTGGTCCAAGAACTCGGGGTGCGACGGTGAGACTCGTTCTAGATCTCCGAAAAGTTGGCAGCCACCATGATCGCCGCCGGCTAGCTAGCGAGGCAGACCAGCACGGTATTTGGGGGACAGTTGTCACCGGACCTCCTGGCTCCGAATGTGTTGAAGCCGCTGCCATCGCAGCAGTCACAACCAATCTGAGCATCATCGTCGACGTCGACGGTGATGCTGCGCATCCGACAACGTTGGCTGAAGAAGTTGCTGTGCTGGATCAGATCTCGCGGCGACGCGCAGCATTAATATTTCGTGGTGAAACAACCACGAAACTCTCTGTGGTGGCTTTACTTAGCGGGCTTTCATCACAAGGAGTGATTCTTTCACCCCCACCAGCGCAAACTTCGGTGCCGGTGTTCGACCCTGAGGACATGCCAGAAGCCGACCTTGAAGGGGACCTGCAAAACAGCGCCGCGATTATCGACCGATACCGCGACGCCAACACACCATTTCTTATCGTCTCATGGGATCGACCGATCAAAGAACTCGCACGTCATCTTGTTGGTAGAGCCGCGTCACCAAATTTTCCGCAAATGGTCGCTGATCTTGCCGATAAAATCGATCCGATTGAGTGACCAAATTCAATCGACACAGATAGCTTGCAGCGGCGTGCATTTCCGGCTTCAAAAAACTCGTTCGGTGGTCCTTAGCGGCGTAGCGGTCGCACTACTGGTGGCCTGCGCGTCTTCTGAGTCAACGCAGGCTGAACAGACGACGCTTACCAACACCACCCAACGAGCGGCTGTGAGCACCACACAACCAGCTGTTTCCACAACCAGTACAACGATGCCTGACGCGGTGGCCGATTCCACTTCGACGTCACCCACTTCAACCGCGTCAGAAACAACGTCGACAACAACATCAATGCCGACGACGACCACCACGGTGTTCGCTCCAACCGTCGCTATCACGAACAACGGCATCGTCGTCCGTGTCTCAGAGATAAATACTGACGGATGGCTAGTAGTCGACCCGTGCGGCGATGTGAAAAGCGTCTCAACAGCTACTCCCGTGCGCGACATCAGAGTCGTTCTTGACCCTGGACACGGAGGGAAAGACCCGGGAGCGCGAGGCCCTACTGGTCTTGCCGAGAGTCGACTCAACCTCGAAGTCGCGCTTGTGGTCGCGGGACTACTTGAGCTAAGAGAAATCCCTACCATGTTGACCCGTGCTGGGGACTATTACATGTCGTTGGATGAGAGGGTCTTCCTGGGAGATGCCGTCAACGCCGAAGCCTTCGTTTCGATACACCACAACGCGCCGACCGCAGCAAAATCAAACAAGCCGGGCACCGAAGTATTCGCTCAGACCGGAGACGACGGATCAGCTCGTCTGGCTGGACTGCTGCACCAAGAGGTGTTTGAAGTACTTGACGCTATCGAAGGTATTCAATGGACATCTCGTTGGGACGCAGGAGCCCTCCGAGTGGTCAACTCAGCCGGAGATGACGCTTACAGTCTCGTCCGCAAGCCACAGACCACTAATGCTCTTCTCGAAATTGCTTATCTAGCCAGCCCTTCAGAAGGCAAATTCCTTGCGACAGAGAACTACGTTCAACTTGTTGCGCACCCGATTGCCACAGCTATAGAAACATTTCTCACAACAGACGACCTCGGTACGCCACTGATCGAGCGAGCTCGAGTGCACAACCCGACCGGTGGTCGGCGAACATGCCCAACTGTCGAACTTGAATGAAATAGATCCCTTGGCAACGAAAAATTACGAACCGAGGTCTAAATTGACTGGTACGTAATATCGATGGAGGGTCAAGTGGACACCGATCTCAGCTACCTCGCCTGGAGCGCTTTTCTCTGCAGCGTGCTCTGGCTCCCATATGTGCTCGAACGCATCCAAAGTCAAGGGCTCGGGAACGTTCTGACCTATCCGGAAAACCCACCGGCCCCTGCCGCATGGGCCCAACGAGCCCAGCGAGCACATCTCAACTTGGTCGAGAATCTGCCAGCCTTTGCAGCTCTGGTGATTATTGCCCACCTAACAGACGTCAACGCAGCCACAGGGGCGGGCATCTTCTTCTGGGCCCGCCTGGTACACGCGGTCGTACACATTTTGGGTATCGCCTACGTCCGCACCCTCGCCTTTGCTGTGAGTTGGGTCGGAATGCTCATTATCTTCTTCTCGCTTCTATAACCGGCGAGAGCCCCATAAGAATAAAGCCAACTGGTTGTGCTCCGATCCGGGCGAACCTTGCTTACCCGCGCCCTGGTACACGTGTCCACCACTGGGAAATCGACACAGAAGGCCACCACAGCCAGGGCAGCACCGAAGGCGGTTTGTGAAAAATTGTCTTCGAGTTGTTTGCGCTCAGGTAACCATCTGAATGTCAACTAGTGAGATGTCGATCAACTGCCACCAACAGTGATTGCGCCTCTCATGCCCGGATGGAGTGAACAGAAAAATTCGTACGTCCCAGGCTGAGAAATCTCGATAGTCGCAGCACTACCACCACCAACAACACCACTATCAAACTCACCTGTCGGATTTTCAGGAGTGCCAGCCGTAACGCTGTGAGCCTCAGGGTCGGCGTTAAAAAAGGAAATCTTTCCAGGTACGGCCGCTTCCGTTACCTGATAATCGAAGTCGGCGATCAGATTGGTGTTGCTCGCCGTTCGTGAGCCCAGAGAGCCCTCGCCAACAGCTTCGGGGTCCGACAAAGGCCAAATAGAAGGGTTCCACATGGAGAAAGCTCCAAGTTGGTTGTCGTGTCCGGTGTCGGCCCAAGCGTGGATCATCCACCCTTCACTCGCGTCACCTTGGGGACGGTCTAAAGGACCGTCGTCCTCCCCAGAACACACTGAAGGCAGCACCGTCACGTCCTGCCCCGCAAGACGACACAAGTTGTAGTGAATATGCCAATTGTCTAATGGGCCGCTGAACCCTTCGAAATGATCGTCGCCAGCAAAAGCGAACGGTATATAGAACGCGGCACCAGCGATCTCTACTTCGCCACCCTTCCATGCACCGTCTTTGCAGCGCCCCAGCGCGCCAAACGGGGGAGTGGCGTCATCAGCTGACACGAACAAGAGAATTTCGGGTGCCGCTGGGTCAAATTTTCCGTCGATGACCAAGGGAAAGTTAGTGAAGTGCGACCCCATGTTCGGAGTTTGATTGCCATCAGGTCGATAACCCGCGGCGCATGCATCGTTCACATCGCTGTATTGCTCCAATGCCCCTGCGACTTCACCTAACTGCGTCACCAGCTGAGCTAACTCAGAGCTGTTCATGTTGAGGGTTGAAGGTATCTCAGCCCCAGAGTCTAACAATGCTTTGAGATCTCCGAATGAACAAGGCAATTCAACTTTTTGACAGCGTGTCTGACTGCCCCTGGGACCCTCGATCAGTGCCGGAATAATCTGTTCGCCACTTCGTGCGAACACATATCTGGTGTAACCAATTCGACCCATGGGAGTATCAGGCATCACCGAAGGAGCAAAAGCGTCGGAGGTGGGGGCGTTACTGGTGTGATCTAACTGCAAAGTGGGGTCACCTGAAACTGCCACCACGGAAACGCCACCTGATGTGGTGGTAGCTGACGGGTTCGCAGAAGCGACGGTTGTTGCTGATGCCACTGTGGAATCGGTAGCGATGATCAAACCCGCACTTGTTTGGGTTGGATTGGCTTGTGTCGAAATTGGTACAGCCCCGCCGGAACAACTGAGCACGAGGAGAGATAGTGCCGCGATGGAAATTTTTCGAAGCCACGAGTGAGTCACCTCGGTATTGTGCAGCATCGATTCCCGATTCTTCAAATAGTCGGTCTTGCAGTTCTAGATGACAAACGGACAAAGTAACTGAAACCATTGATTTTTGACAGGAGACGCCATGCGTAATTTCGACGGGAAAATGGCAATAGTGACGGGAGGCGGCACCGGCATGGGTCGCGAGTTAGTGCGACAACTCGCAGCAGCGGGATGCCACGTCGCAATGTGTGACGTCAGCCCAGACAACATGATGGAAACCGAACGACTCGCTCTTTTGGAAACGACGGACGACGTACGCGTGACCTCACACGTTTGCGATGTAGCAGACGAAGCTGACATGTTGGCGTTTCGTAGCCAAGTTGAAGCCCGACACGAAGTTGAGCATGTCGATTTAGTGTTCAACAACGCTGGCATCGGAGGCGGCGGAAGTTTCGTGACCGATGAGGACCGAATGGCGTGGGAAAAAACTTTCGACGTCTGCTGGCGTGGGGTGTATCACGGATGTCGCGCATTTCTGCCGCTCCTCATTCGCAGCGAAGAGGGCCACATAGTGAACACCAGCAGCATCAACGGTTTTTGGGCGACTGTTGGACCTGACGTCCCTCATACGGCGTACTGTGCAGCAAAATTTGCGGTCAAAGGTTTTACCGAAGCCCTCAATATCGACCTTCGCCTTCACGCTCCCCATGTGATGGCACACGTTGTCATGCCCGGCCATATAGGAACATCGATTGCTCTTAATAGCACTGCCGCGCATGGTGGCCCTGACCTCGAGCGGATTCGAAAAACTCTGGCAGAACGAGGCACCGATGTGGACCAAATGAGTGACGCAGATCTGACCGAACTGGTTGTTTCTCGGGGCGAACGGTTTAGGGATGACGCCCCCACCACGGCAGCTGAAGCAGCTGCCATCATTCTCGACGGGGTGCGTGAGAAGAGTTGGCGAATCCTTGTCGGTGACGACGCAATCGTGCTCGACGAACTTGTCCGCGAGGACCCTGAATTCGCATACGAACCAGAGTTCCTGCAACGAATTGTTGAACGCGGCCACCTCAATTATTTTGACTCCCGTTAAAAGGCAACGAAACGAACCGGTAACTTGCCGAACATGAAACTCACTGAGGGACCCAGGGTCAAGACCTCGCCCTTCTATGGCCGGTCGAAGGCCGCGGGGATGACGGTGGCAACGGTCTACAACCGTATGGTTTTGCCCATAGCCACCGATGATCCAACCGCAGATTATGAGGCGTTAACTCAGAGGGTTTCGTTATGGGATGTGGGTTGTCAACGTCAAGTACAAGTTCAAGGCCCCGACGCCCTCGAACTTTGCCAATACTTGAGTGCCCGCGACTTGTCACAACTCCGAATCGGCGCCGCCAAGTACGCGCCGCTGTGCGATTATGACGGCCGTCTCATCAACGACCCCGTTGTACTAAGAGTTAATGAGGACACGGTGTGGTTCTCAATCGCAGACTCGGACGTCCTTTTGTGGATACGCGCAATTAGCGGTGAACGCGGTGACGATGTCGAAGTAAGCGAACCAGACGTTTCTCCGTTAGCTGTTCAAGGTCCGAGCGCAACAGACACCGTCGCGGCTGTGTTCGGAGAATGGGTGCACGAATTGAAGTTCTTCCATTTTCGACGGATCCACCATGAAGGTATTCCTCTAGTCGTGTGCCGGTCAGGTTGGAGTAAACAAGGCGGTTTCGAACTTTTTCTTGAAGACGGCAGCAAAGGAGATCAATTGTGGGATCTCATTTGGGCAGCCGGACAGCCCCATGGCATTCGAGTGGGTGCACCCAATAACGCCGAACGAATCGAAAATTTTCTTCTTTCCTGGGGCTCCGACACTGACGCTGAGAGCGACCCCTTCGAGGCCGCGATCGGTAGCTATATAGACCTGGGCGCAACTCACGACTTTGTGGGAAAAAATGCGTTGCTTGCCAAACGAGCCGAAGGGCCGACCCGGGAGTTAAAAGGTCTATTGATTGATGGGGAGCCTCTCGAGGCGAACCCAGAACCGGTGGGACTACAAACTCCCAACGGCTCTTACGCTGGTCAAACTCGAGCTGTCGTCTACTCGCCGCGATACCAACGAAATATAGGCTTAGCGATCGTAGAGGTCCCGCAGAACCTTCCAGGTACCAAATTGCAGGTTCACACACCAACCGGATGGCGACCGGCGATCGTCGTTGACTTGCCCTTCGATCTGTAGCAAGGGCTCCATACCGGTAGTCTGGCGGGGTTCGCGGGCGTAGTTCAATGGCCAGAACCTCAGCCTTCCAAGCTGATGATGCGAGTTCGATTCTCGTCGCCCGCTCAAATTCAGTCGTGAACTGCAATAGGGGACAACGGAACCGCCCGATAGAATTCGGCTCTTGTGAAGACCACCGTGACCGAAGTCGACCCCGATGACCTTGCCGCTGCCTCCGAAGCAGAAGAGTCTGATGATGCTGGTGAAGCCCAAGAACGCACTTTTGGACCCAAGATCAAGCTGACCGTCGAAGTCGATGAAGAAACTTTCGACGACGCCATCGATCAAGCATTTCGGAAAATCGCCAAAGAAATTAAAATTCCAGGATTTAGGAAAGGCAAAGTCCCACGGCCAGTCCTCGAATCACATATTGGTAGCGAATATGCCCGAGGCCAAGCACTAGAAGATGCCATTCCGGGCTACTACGCAGACGCTGTCCGAGCCGAAGCCGTTGACGTCATAGCGGCCCCTGAACTTTCCCTAACAAGCGGTGAAGATAGCGGCCTAGTTTGCTTCGAAGCAGTCGTTGAGACCCGACCCCGCCTCAGAATCAGGGGTTACGAAGACCTGAAAGTCGAAATATCTAATCCTGCACCCAGCGATGAAGAAGTCCAAGAACAAATCGATGTGCAACGACGCCAATCCGCTGAACTCATCGACGTGGAACGCCCCGCAGCTTCAGGTGATCAGGTATCTATCGATATTCAAGGAACCGTTGACGGGGAATCACTCCCAGGGCTCACCGCCGATGACTACTTGTACTCAGTGGGAAGCGGCGGAATCGTCGAGGAGGTTGACTCTCAACTCGAGGGAGTAAGCGCAGGCGACGAACTCAGCTTCAACGCTGACCACCCTGTCCAAGAAGACGTCACGATTGACTTTGAAATCAAAGTTCACGCAGTTAAAGAAGAAGTACTACCCGAACTCACCGACGAATGGGTAGAAGAAAACACCGATCATGAGACGGTGGAGGAACTGCAGTCGGAAACTATTCAACGCATGCGAATGATGCGAATCTTTCAGGCGAACGCAGCAATGAGAGAGAACACGGCAACTGCACTGGCCGAATTAGTTGAAGAAGACATTCCCGATTCCATGGTCAACGGGGAAATGTCTGAACAACTCCAGCAGCTGGCAATGCGGCTACAGGGTCAGGGAATGAACATTGAATCCTGGATGCAGATGACCGGGCAGGACCCAGAATCTTTCACCGTCGAGTTGCGCGACGCTGCAGAACGATCAGCCAAAGTGGACTTGGCCCTTCGTTCGATCGTCGAAAGAGAATCGATTGAGGTTGACGACGACGAGTTAGAAGAAGAACTGGAACGCATGTCTGAGCAGTTCGAAACATCGGTTCATGAACTTCGACACCAAATCGAAGACCATGGCGATGGACTCGGACCGCTCATGGCCGAAATCAGTAAACGTAAAGCCTTGGAATGGTTGGTAGCTGAAGTCGAATTGATTGACTCGGAGGGAAACACCATCAACCGCGATGACCTTGAACTTCCCGACCTGTCAGATTCCGACAATTCAGAAGAAGATCATGACGGTACGGTTGACAGTGCGGAAACCGAAAATGAAGAGCATTCAGAGGAGGATGACGAACAGTGAGCCTTGAGGCACAGAACTACTTAGTCCCCACGGTCGTCGAACAAACCAATCGAGGCGAACGCGCCTACGACCTCTATTCGCGGCTACTCAAAGAAAACATTATTTTCCTCGGAACCCCGATCGACGACACCATCGCCAATCTGGTTTGTGCGCAGATGATTCACCTCGAATCTGAGAACCCCGATCGTGACATCAACATCTACATCAATTCGCCGGGCGGAGACCTCAACGCGCTGTTTGCTATATATGACACCAGCCAATACATCCGCAACGACATAACAACTATCTGTCTAGGTCAAGCAGCTTCAGCAGCCGCAGTGCTGCTGGCTGCGGGTAGCCCAGGAAAACGGATGGCTCTCCCACACGCTCGAGTGCTCCTGCATCAGCCCTACGGGCAGGCGATGGGTCAGGCCACTGATATTGAATTGGCCGCCCGTGAAATAGACCGGATGCGGGGACTCCTCGAAGGAATTTTGGCTCACCACACTGGACAAGAGCTGGACCGCATCCACAATGACACTGACAGAGACTTCATCATGGACGCCCAAGCCGCTAAAGAATACGGGATCATTGACGACGTAATAGAAAGCCGTGAAGTCGTCGAAGATGGGCCGATCCGAGTTGCCTGATATTTTTGCTGTTCAGGCATCGAATCCCTAGGTACTCTCAACCTCTATTCCCTAAAGAGAGTGTCAATGCTCCAGGTGGTCTGCGTCACCGGTCTTAACGTCACCGCGTTCTGATCTGGCTGTGCCATCCTTAGCAGACGGCTATTGACCGAAATCGGGTTGGATAACCAGAACGAGGTACAGACAACGTGGCGAAATTCGGAGAGGGCGGAGAGCTTCTGAAGTGCTCTTTTTGCGGTAAATCTCAGAAACAAGTCAAAAAACTGATCGCCGGCCCTGGCGTATACATCTGCGACGAGTGCATCGATCTATGCAATGAAATTATCGAAGAAGAATTAGCGGATACTTCTGAAGTCAGCTTTGACGATGTTCCCAAGCCCGCAGAAATTTTTGGCTTTCTCAACGAGTACATCATCGGCCAAGAACGAACAAAGAAAATCATGTCTGTAGCGGTATACAACCACTACAAACGGATCCAATTTGAGGCAAGTCTCGAATCCGACGTCGAAATCGCCAAGTCCAACATCATGTTGATAGGTCCGACCGGGTGCGGGAAAACCATGATGGCTCAGACCTTGGCGCGCATGCTTAACGTCCCGTTCGCGATCGCCGACGCTACAGCGCTTACTGAAGCAGGTTACGTCGGAGAGGACGTCGAAAATATTTTATTGAAACTCATTCAAGCCGCTGACTACGACGTCAAGCGAGCAGAAACTGGCATCATCTACATCGACGAAATCGACAAGATCGCACGCAAAGCTGAGAACCCCTCAATTACCCGCGATGTTTCAGGGGAGGGCGTGCAACAAGCCTTGCTGAAAATCCTTGAAGGGACTCAAGCCTCTGTGCCCCCCCAAGGTGGGCGCAAGCATCCCCACCAAGAGTTCTTACAGATCGACACCAGCAATGTTTTGTTCATCTGCGGGGGTGCTTTCGACGGCCTTGAGCGCGTCATCGCTGACCGGATCGGGAAACGTGCTGTCGGTTTTGGAGCCGATATCAAATCTGTTAACGAACGAGCAAACCTGGACTTACTAGCCGAAGTGTTGCCAGAAGATCTTCAAAAGTATGGGCTGATTCCCGAATTCATTGGACGCCTCCCTGTAATTGGCGTGGTTGACCAACTCGACCACTCAGCTTTAACGCGGATACTTACCGAACCCCGTAATGCGTTGGTGAAGCAGTATCAGCGGATGTTCGAACTTGACGGTGTCGAACTTGAATTTACTGACGACTCAATCAGCGCAGTGGTCGACCAAGCGTTGCTTCGACACACAGGAGCGCGAGGCTTGCGTGCGATCCTTGAAGAAGTCCTACTTGGCGTCATGTACGAAATGCCCAGCAGAGAAGACATCGCTCGCTGCATCATCGATCGCGAAGTTGTCCTCGACAAAGTGAATCCAACCCTGGTGCCGCGTAGGGATGACAGCGGTGGCGAGCGCCAGGCGTCATAAGCGGAGCGCTACCCGCCGAACTTCAACTAACGAGATGTCACACCAAATCGGTAATTATGCCGACGCTATGGACTGGCTCAAAGACCACTACAACCTTGAACAACATTTGGGTGGGAATGAGCTGACCGTCCCATCTTTAGACCGTATGCGAACCCTTATGGCGCTTTTGGGCGACCCGCAACACGACGTCCCGGCGATCCATATCACTGGAACGAACGGTAAGGGAAGCACGTCTCGAATGGTGGTCGAACTCATTGGCGCGACTGGTCTCGACGTAGGCAGTTACACATCGCCTCATATCGACCGCGTAAACGACCGCATCATGATCGCTAACAAACCTCTCGATGATGACTCCATGACACAAGCACTTGCTGAGGTGGCCGAAGTTGAACCATGGGTTCTCGAATCGACGGGCGAAACACCGAACTATTTCGAGATTTTGTGCGCAGCGGCATACAACTGGTTCGCAGCGACCGCAGTTGATGTCAATGTCATCGAAGTCGGAATGGGCGGACGCTGGGACGCTACGAACATCATTGAGGCAGAAGTTGTGGCGCTCACCAACATTGGGCGGGATCATTTGGAAATCATTGGCCCCACGATCGCGGACGCGACCCACGAAAAAGCGGGCATTATCTCTCCCCGGTCACATGTCATTTGCGGCGAAACCAGACCAGAACTTCTTGACATCGTCTCAGCAACCCAACATCGTGAACTGTGGTGCGGTCGTAGCGATTACGACGTCATCGGAGACCGACTCGCTGTGGGCGGCCGGGTAGTTGACCTGGTAACCCCGTACGGTCGCCACGAAGATATTTTTCTCCCTGTCAACGGCGCCCACCAGTCCCAAAATGCAGCTACTGCGGTCGCCGCAGTAGAAGCGTTCTTTGGTCGACAGTTAGACGATGATGTCGTTTCGGAAGCGTTTGCGCGGCTCGAACTGCCAGCGCGGTTTGAGGTTATGCAACGACAACCTCTGGTTATCGTGGATGGGGCTCATAATCCGCCCGCTGCAGTGGTCGCAGCTGAAACGCTTTTCGACGACTTTTCCAACGCACAAGCCCCGATTTTGGTTATGGGAACCAACCGCCCACATGACCCGGTCGAATTTGTGGACGCTCTTCGGGGCACAGAATTTTCGGTAATCATCGCGACTGCCGCCGACTGGCCACGAGCGATTGCCGCTGAAACCCTTGGCATTGCCCTCAAAAATTGTGGTCCGCGCATAGAGACTGTTCCTCGTGTCGCCGATGCACTTGACCGAGCCATTGAGCTTGCAGGGGAAAGCGGCACTGTGTTGGTGACCGGCTCTTTGTACGTTGCCTCGGAGGCCCGAAGCCAACTCCGTAACACCTAGCGGTAGTCTTACGGCCGACTGACATAAATCCGTTCCAGGAGTTTAAGTGCCTCGTACTTTCGTGATTTGTAAGCCTGATGCTGTGGAACGAGGGCTGGTCGGTGAGATCATCGCTCGGATCGAACGCAAGGGGCTGACGCTCAGCCGAACAGAATTACGGACAATCGATCGCGACACCGCTGGAATCCACTACCAAGAGCACGATGGGAAACCCTTCTTCGAGGACCTCATCAAATTTGTTACGCGTTCGCCAGCGATGTTGATGGTTGTCGAAGGCCCCGATGATGCAGGCGACGAGATTTACGCGGTCGTGCGAAACTTAATGGGCGCTACGAATCCAGCGACCGCCGCGCCCGGAACGATTCGAGGTGACTTCGGTCTCATGGTGACCGAAAACCTTGTGCATGGTTCCGACTCGCAGGAATCAGCTGAACGCGAAATCAATATTTTCTTTCCGGGCATCTGACTGGAAAACCATGACCCGCCGACACGCCATCCCAAGAGGGAGCATTGCTCAGGCACAGGTGGACTTTGTTGCAGATGAGAGCGGTGCGCTGTTATGAGAAAACGGGGCGCAATGAGAAACTTCGGCGGTCGGGACATCGCAGTAGATCTTGGAACCGCCAACACGCTCGTGTACGTCAGAGGCAGAGGAATTGTCCTGGATCAACCATCGGTCGTAGCGCTCGACGTTACGACCGGAACTCCGTTGGCCGTAGGGCACGACGCAAAACGTATGGCCGGCAGAACCCCAGCCCACATACAAGTTGTTCGACCTCTGAAAGACGGAGTTATCGCCGACTTCGATGTGTGCGAAAAAATGCTTCGGTACTTCATAGAGCAGGTCTCAGGAAGTCGCTGGGCAAAGCCGCGCATGGTTATTTGCGTTCCGTCAGGGATTACAAGTGTTGAACAACGAGCCGTGCAAGAAGCCGCTGAATACGCCGGCGCGCGAAAACCGGCATTCATTATCGAGGAACCCATGGCGGCAGCGATTGGAGCCGGTCTTCCTGTCCAATCGCCACACGGCAGCATGATCGTCGATGTCGGCGGCGGAACTACCGAAGTTGCTGTTATCTCCTTAGGGGGAATCGTCGCAGCTCAGTCAGCGCGCGTGGGTGGCGACGTTCTTGATGACTCAATCACCCAATATGTCAAGAAGGAATACAGTGTCGCCCTCGGTGACAGCACTGCTGAAGAGGTAAAGATCGCTTTGGGTTCAGCGTGGCCACTCGCCGACGAAATGTATGCGGAAATTCGTGGGCGGGATCTTGTGACTGGTCTACCGAAGACCGTTACGGTAAGTAGTGTCGAAATACGTGAAGCGTTGGAAGAACCGATCAGTTCGATCATCGACGCCATCAAATTTACACTCGATCGAACCCCACCGGAATTAGCGGCGGACATCATGGGTGAAGGAATCGTGCTTGCTGGTGGAGGTGCGCTGCTCCGCGGTTTAGATCAGCGGTTGGCGAATGAAACAGGGATGCCCATTAGAATTGCTACCGACCCCCTTTACGCGGTTGCCCGCGGTTCTGGACAAGCACTCGAAGAGTTTGAAGTGCTCCGCGGTGTGCTGTTCTCATCGGGCGATCAATACTGAGCGAAACTGGTGGTCTTGCGTCGCTCAACTACACGAAGGAGCCGGAGTTCACGATTCCGGCTCGCTTTGCTTGTTCTCACATCAATAGTTCTGATCACTCTTGACGTTCGCACCGAAGGTGGAGCCATAGACACTGCTCGTAGCGCTGTGCTTGATGCCCTGGGACCCCTTAGATCAAATTCAACGCGCATCTTTGAACCAGTCGGAGGAGCCTGGGAGGCCGTAACCAGCTACGACGACCTCGAGGCACAAAACGCGTTATTACGAGCGAAAATAGCGGAGCTTCAAAATTCGGTGCTCGAAGTGGGAGAGATCGAACGCGAACGCAAGTCGTTGTTAGCGCTTTTAGGCGCTCGAGACCGGGTAGCTCAAGTGGGACGACGAACTGCCCGCGTTATCGACGCTCCGATATCAAATTACCAACGCACCCTCGAGTTGGACAAAGGTTCACGTGACGGTATTGCCATCGGCATGCCCGTCGAGACCGGAGCAGGTGTAATTGGAAGAATTTCCAATGTCTCGATAACCCGATCTCAGGTGGAGTTACTTACCGACCCCAACTTCGATGTTGGAGTCCGAATGGTTCGATCAGGTGATGATGGTATTGCATCCGGGCGCGGACATAATCGCGAATTAGAAGTCAGTTTTATTGAACTAGACACGGTGGTCATCCCAGGTGAGACGGTGGTGAGCAGCGGCTTCCAAGGAAGCACGTTTCCTGAAGGGCTTCTTATCGGCACAGTTGTCGACGTGGTCCCCAACGCAGTTCAGGGAACTCAGCGCATCACGATTCATCCTGCGGCTGATCTAGACAGACTCCGCTGGGTTCAGGTGCTCTTGTTCTACCCGGACGCGCCTGAGCCGGTCATCGTCGACCGACTACCAGAAGATGAAATAACGGAGATCGAATCCGAAGGTTCTGCACCATGAATTTGAGGGCAATAATCACATCGCGGATCGGAGCGCTTTTCGCGACTGTGTTTATTTTGCAGGTATCGGTCGTGCCGCATTTTCGACTCGGCGGCTATGTCATCGATTTACCGCTGATATTGGTTGTGTTAGTGGGCTTACACCTCACTCCACAAAATGGTTCGTTGACAGGATTTATGGTCGGACTGATGATTGACCTGGCTTTGGAAACACCATTCGGAATGACTGCTCTGACGTTCACGCTCATTGGCTTCGCCGCGGGTTCGGCAGCTCCTCACGTCGCTGAACGGAATGTGGTCACACGCGCCTTAACGGTCGCTTTGCTTGGGGCTACAGCGACCGCACTATTCGCCGGTTTCGGTGTTCTTATCGGCCTTGAATATGTCAGTCGACGCGAACTTGGGGATATAGCTCTAGTGACCGCAGTAGCTGCTATCCCGGTAGCCACCCTGCTAAGTCCCATCGTTCGTTGGTCGCTTGCTCTGAGATCTCCACTAATCACTTCTGACCGATGAACGAAAATCTGAGTCGAAGGCTGGCATTTCTCGGAGTTCTCATCGTCGCTCTTTTCGCGGCATTGGTTACCCGGGCCTGGTATCTGCAAGTGCTTGTGGCCGAAGAGTTCTCAGATCAAGCCGTCCGCAACCATGTCGAAATTGTCGTGACTCAACCCACGCGGGGTCGCATTCTTGATCGTCACGGAGTGGTCCTCGCTGGCAATATTCGTACCGGCGTCGTCACCGTAGACAGATCCAGATACGCCCCAGGCCAAATCGACTACGTACTCGAGCAATTATCACAACTACTTGATATCCCTGCGCTGGTGTTGGCTTCGCGTCTTGACGACAACCAAACCCACCCGCTTGCCGAAAAAGTCGTCGCTTCTGGACTCGATGAATATGGCCTATTACGGGTCGCAGAGAAATCCCTGCCCGGAGTTGAAGCAAAATGGGCGATGAGCCGCACCTACCCGCAACACGAAATCGGGGCCCATGTCGTGGGATACGTGGGGGCGATGTCACCAGGACAACAAGAAAGACTTTTGAAAGTTGGGTACCTTCCAGCTGAACGGGTGGGTAAGTCAGGTATTGAACAAATCTTCGAAGACGATCTTCACGGTAAACCGGGCCGTACCGAACTAGAAGTTGACGGCACGGGCCGGGTACATCGAGTCATCAGCGAAGTTCCCGCCGAACCGGGAGCAGATATCTTCGTTTCCATCGACGCAGATCTTCAAGCCGCGACCGAGTCGTATCTCCGGCAGGGCCTGATAGCTGCTCGAAAAACCGTGAGCGACGATAGCGGATTTTTTTATCCCTCAATTGGTGGCGCAGCGGTGGTGATGGACTTGCGCAACGGTGACGTACTCGCCATGGCATCTCATCCCACTTTCGACCCCAACTGGTTGGTGGGAGGTCTTACGACTGCTGAGTACCAATCAGTATTCGAGAACCCATATGCGCCTGGCGCGCTCAATAACAGGGCAATTCAAGGGCAATACTCCCCGGGGTCAGTATTCAAACTCGTTACCGCCCTCGCGGGTCTCGAGGCTCGACTGATATCTCCTCGCGCGGCGTATTACGACATCGGCTATTTCAAAATTCCCGACAAATATGGTTGCACTGGTCGTTGCACGTTCTACAACGCAGACAAAGCGCCGTTGGGGGTTGTCGACCTGTCCTCAGCGATCACCCGCTCAAGCGATGCTTACTTCTACAAGGTTGCACACGATCTCTATTGGATCAGAGGGGAAGAACAGTGGGCCATACAAGACATGGCGCGGCTTCTGGGATTTGCAAGCCAGTCCGGAGTGCAGTTGCCCTTCGAAAAGACCGGTCGGATTGGCGACGAAGATCTGAAACGACGTCTTTTCGAAGCTAATCCTGAGGCATACAACCCCTACGGCGAATCTTCTCAGTGGCTGCCAGGTGACAACATCAACACAGGAATTGGTCAAGGTTTCGTCTCAGCCACACCGGTGCAACTCGCCAACGCGTACGCCACCTTCGCCAACGGCGGAACGTTGTTCAGTCCTAACATCGTCGAGCGAGTTGTGTCTCGCTCGGCCGAGCAGTTCGGGGAGTCGGTCATCGAATTCAACCCCCGCATCCAACGCATCGTGGAGTTCCCAGAGGGATCAGGAGTTGTGCGAGAAGGCTTGCACGGAGTGGCAAGTAAGAGCCGGCGAGGAACCGCGTGGCGTGCCTTCGACGGCTACGACAGCAGCGGCTACGCAGTGGCAGGAAAAACAGGAACCGCCCAAGCTGAAGGACGGAACCCAGTTTTACAACGCAAAAAAGAAGACTCCGCTGTGTTCATCGCCTGGGCTCCCCAACATGACCCCCGTTACGTTGTCGCCGTAGTGATGGAAGAAGCGGGGTTCGGCGGCGAAGCAGCGGCACCTGTTGCTCGACGAATTTTCGAAGCGTTGCGTGCTTACGAACAACGATGGCCAGACCCACAGGTTGCCTTCATTCCGCCACAGCCCGAATGCCCTGAGATCCCTGAAGCACTGCGAGGACATAAGGCATTTATTGGCTACGTACCAGAAGGATGTCCGTGGGGAATTGAGGTTCCCCGAGCAAATACTCCCGAAGACGTAGATGGGGACGGAATCCCCGACGTTGAGGAACGCGACTAATGAATCTGCCGCTCCGAAAAGAACTGCGTTCACCTCTGCGCTACGCCGATTACTCGCTAGGACTGGTAGCGGTCGTGTTATCTGCAATAGGGGTAGCACTCAACTATTCCTCTACTTGGCGCATGCTCGAGTTCAATGGTCAAGACCCAGCAACTTTTGCTAAACGCCAAGTTCTTTTCGTAGTTGTCGGAATAGTGGTGATGCTCGCGGCAACATTTCTTGACTATCGCCTCTACAAAGACTTCGCGAATTCTGCCTACTTAGTTGTCATGCTCGCTCTAGTTGGGGTGCTGTTCTTTGGTGTGGAACGCAACGGGGCTAGAGCTTGGTATGAACTACCAGGTCAAACTTTCCAGATTCAGCCCGCGGAATTTGCCAAAGTCGCAGTAATAGTCGCGCTTGCGGCCTTCGTGGCGAATCAGGGAGGCCATCTTCGATTGGTCACCCTCTCCAACGCCTATTTGATGCTCGCTGTCCCGTTAGGGCTTATCTACCTCCAGCCAGATCTCGGAACCATGCTGGTCTTCGTCGCGATCGGTATGGGTGTTTTGCTTGTTGCCGGCGCCCAACTCAAACACATATTTGTGACATCGCTAATTGGAGTAGTTGTCGTGGTCGCCATGTTCAACAGCGATAATCTCGGCGGACCGGCGCTTCTTCGACAGACACAAGAACAACGACTCACCGCTTTCCTGGATCCCGGCTTTGACCTTCAGGGAGCGTCGTACAACATCAACCAGTCCCAAATTGCCATCGGGGCCGGTGGCCTCAGAGGTCAAGGGTGGTTACAAGGCACCCAAACCAACCTCAATCTGGTCCCCGAACAAGAAACCGACTTCATTTTCACTGCTCTCGGCGAGGAGTTCGGTTTTGTTGGGGTGAGCCTGCTCTTGTTGCTCTACGCCTACATGCTTGCGCGAATCTGGTTCATCGCTCGAGCCTCTAACGATTTGTTCGGCGCCTTCGCCTGTGTCGGAGCCTTATCCATGCTGACATTTCAAATATTCCAAAATATCGGCATGACCATGGGCATCATGCCGATTACGGGGATCCCACTTCCTTTTCTTAGCCATGGGGGTTCATCGACAGTCGTAGCCTTTGGGCTTATCGGACTCGTCATCAACGTCAGCGCCCGCCGCCACTTGACGTAGCGTCGAGCAACAGGGTGCATCGTCAGAGAGTAAAGAGTGGGGCGTTCGCTTGGCGCTTGTCACTCGAAGTTTCGACCGCTCCTTGCGGGTCTCCAGATCCGCGGACAATAATTCGATGAATAACTAGCTTCGCGACATGAACAGAGGTGGGCACATGAGCGGGCAGATCCAAATCACCTACGAACTGAACATTATTCCTGGTAAGGCAGCGGAGCTGCGTGAGATCGCCAAGGAAATGGTTGCGTTTAACGATGAAGGCGAACCAGGCACTCTCAGGTACAACGTCTACATGAATGAGGATGAAACCCTTTTCACTTTCTTAGAGACGTTCGTCGATTCAGACAACTGTCGTTTTCATGGTGAAAGATTCGCCGGCGGGCAGTTCGTTGGCCTGGTGCTTGAGCGAACAGATGGCGGGCGGCTTTGCGTTTTCGGGCCAGCATCAGAGGACTTTGAGAATTGGGCCACCGAAGCAGGCTTTGAGATTGAGTACTTTGATTTCATTGATGGGTTCGTCCGCTAAAGATTGTTCCGCCTTGTCGGGAGATCCGTAGCGGCTGGGTTCCGACGAAATAGACCGCGCTAGGACCCCCGCTTAAACATTGGGTGAGACCATGAAGGGTGGGTGCGCGAGTCTGCGCCTTAACGCCGATTCCTGGCTGGTTAGCGCAAAAATCGAATCGGCTGAAGAATGCCCTGGCGAGCGCATCCCCCTCGAAGCTGAATAACAAACAGAATTCTGACAACGGCCGCCCTTTGGAGCGGTCTTTTGTCGTTACATTCGTGAACCCCAGTGACGCACCCCACGATCACGACCCACCACACCGCACAGATATGAGATCCTCTCTGCGGGCCCTAAAGGAAGGAATGTGATGACGGAGGACGAGTTTCGCAAACTGCTAGCTGAGCAGGGGTACGAAGAGATCCGTGAAAACAAGTACCCGCCGGGTAGCGATGGTGAACCTCACACCCACGAGTTCTCTGCGTCGCTCATGGTGCTTGAGGGCGAGTTCATCCTCGTACGCGAGGATGGTAGCGAAACGTTCCTGGTCGGCCAGACGTGCGATGTGCCAGCAGGCACCGTGCACACCGAACGCACGACACACCTTGGCGCCCGAGTGCTCGCCGGCATCAAGTCTGCGAACTGACTCCCAAGGCCAAGCTCACCGACGCATAACAGAATCAACCCGACAACGGCCGCCCTTCGGAGCGGTCTTTGTCGTTATAGGACGACGATGATCACACCGACAACAATTCCGATGCACACGGCCCAAATCACGGTGTTTAATGCCTTCGCTGAGGCGGCGGCCAGGCTTTTCGATATGGGTCCCACAGAACAGAAGGTACCGAATCTTTTGTTGCGGGCACGCCGCTCTTCGCCATCGCCGTTATCAACGAACTTTAGTGTCCTGCGAATTTGGCTGAGGCTCGTTGCATAGCCGATGCCGTCTAGCTCGCGCAGTTGGTCGTCTGAGCTCTGGTTTATGTAGATGCTTGCGTTGGCCTTGACCGTTAAATATTGGGTCCCTTTCGTGGTTTGTCCCACAGGAAAGGAACCAGTCATTTGTTTTAGACCTACCGCGCTGTAGCATTGCGAGGCAAATGACCTCGCTGTGGCCTCGGCTCGAGCCGCTCCTCCCTCGGGTGGAAAAGCCCGCCCGCTACATCGGCTGCGAGGACGGAGCCCGTACCAACATCTACAAGCCCGAAGCCACCTCGTGGCTTCTCACCTACCCTGACACCTACGAAATTGGGTTACCCAACCAGGGGCTACAGATACTGTACGAAATCCTGAACGAGCGGCCAGATGCCTTCGCTGAACGCTCCTACGCGCCCTGGACCGACTTAGAAGCAGAGATGCGCCGCGCCCGGCTACCGCTCTTTTCAGTCGACACCCACAGACCTGCAGCAGAGTTCGACATCATCGCTTTTAATCTGTCCGCAGAACTCGTCTACACCAATGTTGTTAACTGCATCGACCTCGCGGGACTACGTGTACGCGCCTCCGAACGTGCAGATTCCGATTCGCTTATCGGCGCCGGAGGTCACTGCGCCTATAACCCAGAACCGCTCGCCGATTTCATCGATTTTTTCGTCATGGGCGATGGGGAAGAAGTCATATCTGAAATTACCGACGTCGTAGGAGAATGGCGACAAACCGGTAAGCCCTCTGGGAGTCGCGACACCGTTCTACATGCCATGGCACGGATACCGGGTGTGTATGTGCCCTCCATGTACAACGTTGTCTACGACGGGCCGAAACTAGTCAGCGTCGAACCTCGCCACTCCGACATCCCACCCACGATCCAAAAACGCACAATCGCCGATCTCGCAGACTGGCCCTACCCGCGTAATCAGTTAGTTCCCCTCACCGAAGTGGTCCACGACCGACTGAATGTAGAAGTCTTTCGGGGTTGCACCCGAGGATGCCGGTTCTGTCAGGCCGGAATGATTACACGGCCGGTTCGCGAGCGCCCAGCCAGCCAAATACGAGAAATGGTGTCAAAGGGATTAGAGCGAACCGGGTATGACGAGGTAAGTCTTAGTTCGCTATCTACAGCTGACTTCAGTGGCATCGAAAAGGTAGTTGCCGACACCATCGATGAACCAGGCACATGTGGACGGGTAAGTGTCGCTTTGCCGAGCCTGAGGGTCGACGCCTTTACCGTGGGTGTTGCAGCGCAAGTTTCACGCGCCCGTAGAACCGGCTTAACGTTCGCCCCTGAAGCTGGTTCTTGGAGAATGCGGCAGATCATCAACAAGTTGATTACCGAAGACGACCTCTATGGCGCAGTGCGTTCCGCGTACAGTCAGGGGTGGCATCGCATGAAGCTTTACTTCCTCACCGGGCTCCCTTCCGAAATGGACGACGACACACTCGGTATCGCCGATTTAGCGCAGAACTGTGTCGAGATCGGAGCGGAGTACACCAAGAAAGCGTCGGTTACGGTTTCGCTTGGTGGATTCGTTCCAAAGCCACACACACCTTTCCAGTGGTTCGGTCAAAATGAACCTGAAGAGCTACAACGCAAAGTTGACTTAGTGCGTAACAAGGTTCGGCGTAACAAAAGAATTCAACTCAAATGGCATGCCCCAGACGCAACTACAGCTGAAGGCATCACCAGCAGAGGTGATCGTCGGATAGGTCGCGTCATCGAACATGTATGGCGACGAGGTGGAGTCTTCCAAGAGTGGAGTGAACACTTCGACCTGAGCTTGTGGCAAGAAGCGATGAATGCCTCAGGCCTTTCGCTGGACTGGTACGTGCACCGACATCGAGAAGAAGACGAAGTTCTCCCGTGGGATCACATCCACGCGGGACTTCATAAAGATTTTTTATGGCAGGACTGGCAAGACGCGTTGGCTGGTTACGGCCTCGAAGATTGCCGCTGGACCCCTTGTTACGACTGCGGGGCCTGCACTGAATATGGGATCGAACACGTGGTTGCGTCGCCCGCTCCTCCTAACGGAGGCAGCCAGGGCACCGGCCAAGACCTAGCAACTGGGCATCTAGTGCCAGTTGAGCTCCGCCCAAGGGCGAGCATAGGAGGCACATAATGTTGTGTGCCTCCGATGGTCAACGTGTAGCTCCCACCCCAACGGGTGGGGGACGTCGGTGCGACTGAGACTCAGATTTTCAAAAATTGGAAAGGTTCGCTTCGTAGGTCATCGCGATGTAGCCCGGATTATCGAGCGGGCTTTACGACGTTGCGGTGTCCCGGTTACCTACAGCGAAGGGTTCTCCCCGCGGGTTCGTTTGAGTTTTGGTTTGGCCCTTCCGACTTGCTATGAGTCTGACGCCGAGTACCTAGACATACCCCTAGACCCCAAATCGATTGTCGACGGTGATGTTGTATGCACAGGGTGGGGTGAAGGAAATACCTATAGCACCGAACAGCTACGAATGACTTTGAACGAAGCTTTACCAAAAGGTTTTGAAGTCATGGCGCTTGTACTTGAGCCCAAAGGTGGCCCGTCGCTACAAGAATCCGTGGTCAGCTGTACCTGGCGTTTCGATATGCGGGGCGCTGAAACCGACTCCGTTGAAAAGGCCATCGCTGCTGCTCTGGAAAGCTCGACAATAGAAGCCGAACGAAAAAAGAAAAATGAGACGTTACGCGAAAATATTCGTGACGGTGTGCACGACCTTCGAATAGATGGCACATCAGAACTCGGTCCAATGGTTGTGGCTGAGCTCGCAGCAAAACCACGAGTCATTCGACCGAGCGAACTCGTAGAAATATTAGCGCCAGGTGCCGAACTTGGAGTCGCCAAGCGCACTCACCAATGGATCGAACGCGAGGGCGAGCGGTGTGAACCGCTAACGCCAACAAACTCGCGAACAGTTAAGGACCTTACATAATGGATAACAACGAACCCGATAACGGGCCAAAAGAACGAAATGACATGAGCACTACAAGACGACGCAGAACTATCGGTGGCGAAACTGGACCCCAAGAGGTCTCCAGTTCAAAAGACGGAGATGATCTCAAACCAACTGAGACCTCACCTCGGAGTCGAACTCGCACACTCTCAAATCAGCCATCATCTGAAAATAAACCGAAATCAGGACGGCAACAACGAACTCGAGCGCGGTCGTTAAAAAGCACGACTTCAGCGGATTCACCAACTGAACGCCCTGAGCCCTCCGAACCTCCCACCGCTCGAAAACCACGAGTTGGCGACACCCGACGGCCATCAGGCAACGGTGCGGAACCGCCAGCGACGCGCGAATCGGAAGCAGCTAAACCCCCTCGAAAAAAACGTCGCCGAGGAGGGAAAGGGCGAGGGAAAAACCAGGCGCAGCCTCAACGGCAACAAAAAGGTGAACATGACACGACGCCTATCGAAGCGATCATTGACGACACGCCTATCGCCCTCGACGAACACCAACTTGAACGACGTCGCGGGAAAGAACGCAAAGGCCGACCAGTAGGCCGTTACCAAATGTTGGTGCACGTCCATGAAGGAGTTACCCATCTAGCGGTACTTGAGGGTCGGTCACTCATCGAGCACTACGTCAGCCGCCCAGCGGACGACGTAAGCGAAATTCATGGGAATATTTACTTAGGGCGAGTCCAAAACGTTTTACCCGGTATGGAGGCTGCCTTCGTCGACATTGGCACACCTAAAAACGCTGTCCTATATCGAGGCGACGTCACCTACGACGTTGACGACATAGAGGGCGACAAATCTCAAGCCCCGCCACCAAAGCCCAAAAAACCGAGGCCGCGTATCGGTCGTCGAAATGACGAACCACGGATTGAAGATCTGTTGACTGCGCGTCAGAGCATTCTGTGTCAAGTAACTAAAAACCCGATCGCTCACAAAGGTGCGCGGCTTTCGACCGAAATTAGCCTTCCGGGACGTTTTGTCGTCCTGGTCCCAAATAGCGACACCTACGGCATCTCGAAGCGGCTCGGTGATAAAGAACGCCGGCGACTTCGTAGCATTCTCGACAAAGTGAAACCTGCCCAGCACGGTGTCATTGTTCGCACCGCAGCTCAAGACGTCACAGCAGAAGAAATTGAACGCGATGTACGAAGGCTCCTTGATCAATGGGAACAGGTAAGCGACCTTGCAGGCAAGGCCAAAGGCGCAACACTCCTGTTTCGCGAACCTGAACTCGCGGTACGAGTCGTCCGAGAGGAATTCAATAGGGATTATCGCGGTGTGGTAATCGACGACCCGGCCCTATTCCAACAGGTGAAGGGCTATATGGAGACCATCGCTCCAGCCCTTGCCGACCGAATTGAATTCCATGACCCATCCAAAGAATCGCTCTCCGTCTTCGAGCGATATCACGTCTCAGAACAGCTTCGGAAAGCCGTAGACCGAAAAGTTTGGCTTCCCTCGGGCGGTTCTCTTGTGATTGACCACACTGAGGCGCTCACTGTTATTGATGTCAACACTGGCAAGAACGTCGGTAAATCAAACCTCGAAGAAACCGTTTTTCGTAACAACCTTGAAGCTGCAGAAGAAATAGCCAAGCAATTACGACTGCGTGACATTGGCGGAATCATCGTCATTGACTTCATAGACATGGAGATAAAGAGAAACCGTGACCAAGTGGTCCAGACTTTCGAAACAGCACTAGCTCGCGATAAGACACGAACTCAGGTATCTGGCGTTTCTGATCTCGGTCTCGTCGAGATGACTCGCCGACGAATTGGAGAGGGACTTTTAGAGTCGGTGAGCAATACCTGTGAACATTGCGAAGGAAGAGGCCTCGAACTGCACCAGGCAGTTCTTAAGATGTAAACCAAACAGTTGGTTAGGTTGGGTCACTCGCCACATCCGGTAGCATGAAAAGCCTTATGTACGCAGTTATCGCCACGGGCGGCAAGCAAGAAAAAGTTGAGACCGGGCAAGTTCTTAATGTGGAGTTGCTCAAGGCCGATGAAGGTTCAGAGGTAATGTTCGACCCCATACTGTTGGTGGACGATGGCGCAGTGATGTCAACCCCTGATGAGCTATCAGGGTCTACTGTTACTGCCCGCGTCGTCGGAGAAACCAAAGGCAAAAAAATTCACGGTTTTATCTACAAAAACAAAACCAACAATCATCGCCGATGGGGACACCGACAGCGCTACACGACCATCGAAATTACGAACATCGCGAGAGGCTGACATGTCGAAGACCAAAGGTGGAGGCTCAACTAGGAACGGTCGCGATTCCAACGCGCAGCGCCTTGGGGTGAAAGTTTTCGCAGGTCAAGTCATCAGCGCTGGTGGCATCATCATCCGCCAACGGGGAACCAAGTTTCACCCGGGCCATAACGTAGGAATAGGGAAAGACGACACGCTTTACGCCACCTGTGATGGTGTCGTGAAATTTGGGTATCGCAAAGGTCGCAAACTCATCGACGTCGTAACCAACTGACTCCCACCTGCCTGGTTGGGTCTCTGACAACTACATAAGTTTGTCAAGAAGACCTATATCTGTTCGAGTCAACGCGCACCGGTCCCCTATCCTCAATCTCCATGGCGGGTTTCGTCGACGAATGCAACCTTCACGCGAAAGGTGGAGACGGAGGCGCAGGCTGTGTGTCTTTCCGTCGTGAAGCTCACGTCGCGCGCGGAGGCCCAGATGGCGGAGACGGAGGAACAGGCGGAGATGTCTGGGTAGTCGCCGACCCCAACGTCTCCTCGCTTCTGGCGTTTCAGGATTTCCCTTTCCGTCGCGGCGACGACGGCACCCACGGCCAAGGGAAAAAGAAACATGGGAAAAACGGTGAAGATCTAGTAGTGAAGGTCCCTGAGGGAACCATCGTCCGCGACTTTGACGGCGAACTTTTAGCTGATCTTGTGGGTGCCGGTGACCGCTGGCTAGCCGCTGCCGGAGGTCGAGGCGGTCGCGGTAATTCCAGATTCCTTTCGAACAAACGAAGAGCACCCGCCTTCGCTGAACAGGCAGAAATCGGAGAAGAACGGTGGCTCCGATTAGAGCTCAAGCTGATGGCAGACGTAGCGCTTGTCGGGTTCCCGAACGCGGGAAAGAGCACTCTAATTTCGAGAGTGTCAGCAGCTAAACCCAAGGTCGCTTCTTATCCCTTCACCACTCTCTCCCCACATTTAGGCGTAGTGCGACCCGATAGCGACTTCGAAATGGTGATAGCTGACATTCCCGGCTTAATTGAGGGCGCAGCAACAGGAAAAGGATTAGGCCATCAGTTTTTACGCCACGTTGACCGTGCCAGAGTGCTACTCATACTCGTTGACCTCGCCGAGGTAGAAGGTCGAACCCCAGAAAAGCAAGAAGAAATTCTGATACGAGAACTCACCGAGTACGACACCAACCTGTCGAATCGCCCTCGCATGGTCGTTGGAACCAAGTCAGACGTCGCGAACCTCGCCTGGTCAGGCTCAACTATCTCATCTGTTACCGGGCAAGGAATCGACGCCCTCATTGGACAACTCCGCCAACTCGTCGAAACAGCGCGAACGAGTGACGATCAACCGACGCAATATGTCGTTCACCGGCCGGCTCTTGAAGGAATCCAAGTAGTTCGACACGACAACGGAAGCTTCGAAGTTCTCGGTAGACAGGCCCTAAGAGCCGTAGCTCTTTCGGATCTCACCAACGTTGACGCAATGAGCCACGCCCAAGAGCGTCTCACCCAACTACGTGTTCCCCGAGCGTTGGCTCGAGCGGGCGCAGTAGAAGGAGATGTTGTAATTATCGGAACGTTCCAATTCGAATACGAGCCCGACCGTTAATCGGTGGAATAGGGCTAGGAAGGTACAGATGCGCGTCATCGTCAAGATTGGGACATCATCGCTGACCACGGAAAGTGGCGAAGTCAAATTATCCTCACTCTCCAAACTGGTGAACGAGGTCGTCGACGCGCGCTACGCAGGCCACGAAGTCGTTGTCGTTACCTCAGGCGCAATCACTGCCGGCGTTCAGCGCCTCGGCATAGAGCGACCCGACGAGCCTGAACTCTTACAAGCGATTTCCGCTGTGGGTCAAATCGACCTCATGCGCGCCTACGGCGACTCTTTCAATTCTCACGGAGTTGCGACCGGCCAGGTGCTCGTAGCGCCACATGACTTCAGGGACCGCAATCAGTACCTGCATGCAAAAACCACCTTTGAGCATTTGTTAAGTCTGGACGTTGTACCGGTGGTGAATGAAAACGACGCCGTCGCTGATGACGCGATCAGATACGGAGACAACGACCGAATCGCAGCCTTAGTAGCCAATTTGTTGCGCGCTGACTTGTTAGTGCTGCTCACTGACACCCCCGGCGTACTTACTGCCGATCCTCGAGCTCAACCTGATGCGACCCTCATCGAGGAAATCACCGCAACTGACCAATCTATTGAAGAGATCGCAGGAAACGCTGGGGTTCGAGGGAGCGGCGGCATGGCATCGAAACTCGCGGCGGCGAAGATGGCGTCTTGGAGCGGTGTCAGAACAGTGATCGCCGCCGCTGATCGACAAGACGTCCTGGCCGACGCAATTTTGGCGGTTCCAGGAATCGGAACTTCAGTCCCCGCACGAGATGCCCATGTAGCTGCGAGAAAGTTGTGGATCGGATTTGCTGTCTCAGCACATGGCCAAATAGTCGTGGACGACGGAGCGGCGGAAGCCCTCTCAAGCCATGGTGGGTCCCTATTGATCGCTGGAATCGTCGGAGTTGAGGGTGTCTTCGGCCCTGGAGATGCAGTTGAAATTGTTGATTGCACCGGGACAATTTTCGCCAAAGGGCTGATTTCTTTAGATAGCGAAGTTGTCGACCAATGGAAAGGAAGTCGAACAGAAAACCTTCCATCGGCTATGTCACCCGTGGCAGTCCACAGAGACGACCTAGTTGTACTCAATTCGCCAGAGTGACAGAGGAGCACAAGGAACGGGTCTATTGACAGATACGGCGATAGTCTGCGGAAGTGCTGAAAAGCGACTTAGCGAGCGATATCTCCCCGATGAAGCAACTCGGAGTTCGCGTGGCTGCCGCATCTAAGAGCATCGCTACGGCCTCAACAGCTGAGAAAAACGAAGCCCTCAGAACCGCAGCTGACTGCCTCGCCGCATCGACACTTGAAATCTTGAACGCCAACGCCTCAGACGTCAGTCGCGCTGAGAATTCTGGCACCCCCGAAGCGATCATCGACAGGCTCCGACTCGACCCCGCCCGAGTGGATGCAATGACTAACGGTCTTCGCAAAGTGATCGACCTACCCGACCCTGTGGGGAAGGTCGTCGAGAAATGGACACGACCCAACGGGCTGGAAATCAAGAAAGTTCAGGTCCCTCTCGGAGTCGTGGCGATTATCTACGAAAACCGTCCAAATGTGACGAGCGACGCATTCGGTCTGTGTCTTAAATCAGGAAACGCCGCCTTTCTACGCGGTTCTTCGGGGGCTATCGACTCCAACATCGCGATCACTCGGGCTTTACGAGAAGGGATCGGGAAAGCAGGTCTTGCAGAAGACGCGCTCGTGTTAGTGACCGATACCTCTCATGAGGCGGCAGTTGAATTCATGCAGTTGCGCGAATACATCGACTGCTTAATCCCACGCGGCGGTAGATCTCTCATCACATCAATCGTCGAAAATGCCAAAGTCCCCTACGTGATTGATGGCGATGGCAACTGTCACATCTATGTTGACCGCGCAGCAAATCTTCAATTAGCTAACGACATTGTCGTAAATGCCAAAATGCAGCGCCCCTCCGTGTGCAACGCGGCGGAGTCGCTCGTGGTCCACACCGACATAGCTGAACGGTTCCTCCCTCAAATAGCGGCAGCCCTTCAAGGTGTCGAACTTGTTGGAGACAAAATGGCCCGGGCAATTGTGCCGTCTATCGGCCCGGCGACAACAGCGGACTGGTCTACCGAATATCTCGACCTGAAAATGAGTGTGCGAGTCGTCGACACTCTTGATCAAGCCATACACCACGTCTGTGAAAACAGCACAGGTCACAGCGAAGCCATCATTACCGACGACGAAGATGCCGCGAATGAGTTTGTGCGACGGGTCGACGCAGCCGCGGTACTCATCAACACTTCGACTAGGTTTGTTGATGGCGAAGAGTTCGGATTTGGTGCCGAAATCGGCATTAGCACCCAAAAGCTGCACGCACGAGGCCCTATGGGTCTTCAGCAGTTAACAACTACTAAATACATCGTGAATGGACAGGGTCAAACGCGTGGATGACCTAAGGTCCGGCACCTGACAAGGAGACACCTAAATGGGCGACACAATGTTCGGCGATCTCGCGTCCACCCGCGACGGATTGAGAGATGTTGGATACCTAGCTGACGATGGCATTGCTAGCGTCGTGTACCTAGCTGAAAAACTTGGCAAGCCAGTGCTTATCGAGGGTCCTGCAGGAACTGGCAAGACTGAATTAGCAAAATCAGTCGCTGCCATGACCGATGCTCGTCTGATACGGCTGCAGTGCTACGAAGGCCTAGACGAAGCTAAGGCGCTGTATGAGTGGAACTACAAGAAGCAATTGCTTCGTATTCAAGCCGATCGGGGTTCTGATGCGAATAATGAAGAGTGGGTAGATATTCAGGACGACATTTTTAACGATGAGTTCTTGTTAACTCGACCGCTGTTGGAAGCCATCACAGCGGAAGAGAAAGTTGTTTTGCTCATCGATGAGGTCGATCGAGTGGAAGTCGAAACTGAAGCTCTGCTGCTGGAAATTCTGTCCGAGTACCAAGTTTCTATTCCTGAACTGGGCACAATCGAAGCCACACAGATTCCCCTCGTCTTCCTTACCTCTAACAACACTCGGGAACTTTCTGAGGCACTCAAGCGGCGCTGCCTGTTCCTGCACATCGACTACCCACAGTTAGAACGTGAGAAAGAGATTGTTCTCACCAAAGTTGAGGGTATTAGCGAAAATTTAGCGGAGCAGATCGCCAGAATTGTTCGGTCGATTCGACAGATAGAACTGAAAAAAAGCCCGTCGGTTTCAGAAACCCTGGACTGGGCTCGCACCTTGGTCCTTTTAGGGGTCGAAAGTATCGACGTGGAACAAGCCAAAGAATCGCTAAACATCCTTCTCAAATATCAGTCTGATATTGAGAAGACGGCCAAGGAATTGACAGTAGAGGCCTAAGACGATGCTTGATCTCCTGAGTGGGTTTGTTGTCCAGCTACGCAACGCCGGACTTCCTGTCTCTTTGACCGAAACCATTGATGCAATGCAAGCTGTTAAACACATCCCCGTTGAAGATCGGGAGGCGTTTAAATACGCGCTCGCAGCGACATTGGTCAAAAACGAGCAGCACTGGAAGGCCTTTGAAACCGTATTCGAGGTCTACTTCTCTCTTCGGGGACCTGAGTACAACGTTTTCGACGAAGACGGCGAAATCGACGAAGACTCGCTAGAAGAGTGGATGTCTCAACAAATGCGAGGCATGGGCGGTCAAGGGTCAGCGGAGGACATGAGTCCTGAAGAAATCGCTGAGATGCTCTTCAGAGCGCTTATGAACGCAGACGAGGCCATGATGGCGGCGATGGCGCGGGCAGCCGTGACGCAATTTGCTGGAATGGAACCGGGACGACCCGTTGGAGGCACCTACTACCTCTACCGAACGCTCCGCAACCTCGATCTGGACGGCATGCTCGAACGGCTGATGGAAGAAGCACAGGAAAGATCTCAAGACGACATGACGCCGCTCCAAGAACGTCTTGAACGTGAGGAGTACGAGAACAGAATCGAAGATCTAAAACGAGAGATCGAGGCTGAGATTCGCCGAAGATTAGTAGCTGATCGCGGTGTTGAAGCCATGGCAAAAACTCTGCGCAAGCCGCTTCCCGAAGATGTCGACTTTATGCACGCTTCTCGAGAAGATATGGTCAACATACGAAAAGCTATCCAACCCCTCACCCGAAAACTGGCAGCTCGACTTGCGCGAAAACGCAAACACAAGCGACGCGGCCCGCTCGATTTTCGGGCAACCGTTCGTCAATCCCTCAGCTATGGGGGAGTGCCCGCAGAGCCTCGTTTCCGTAACCCTCGGCCCAATAAACCCGAACTTGTTGTTATCGCTGACATCTCAGGATCGGTAGCCGCATTTGCTCGCTTCACGTTGCATCTCGTATACGCCTTACAGAACCAATTCAGCAAAGTGCGCTCATTTGTGTTCATCGACGGAATTGACGAAGTGACACACCTGTTCCAGAACGAAGAAGACATCACTAATGCCGTCCACCGCGTAAATACCGAGGCTGATGTGGTGTGGGTTGACGGTCACTCCGACTACGGCCACGCGTTTGGAGTGTTCTGGGAGAAATATGGCTCGGAAATCAATTCAAAGTCAACAGTTATGTTCCTCGGCGACGCGCGAAATAACTATCACTCAACCAATGCTTGGGTAGTTAAGGAAACAGCGAAGAAAGCGAGATCGGTTTTCTGGCTCAACCCAGAACCGAAGTCGTATTGGGACACAGGCGATTCGGTGATTACCGAATACGCGACCCATGCCGACGGAGTGTTCGAGTGCCGCAACCTGCGCCAACTAGAAGGTTTTGTTGATCACTTGGCGTAGCCGTAACTGCCGATATGAATGATTAACGGAAGTCAGCCAAAAGTTCGGCTACATGGAACGCCAAATCGAGTGATTGGCGTCCGTTGAGGCGGGGATCACAGATAGTTTCGTAGCGGTCACCAAGGCTTTCCGCCGACAACGCGTCGCCACCGCCCACGCATTCGGTGACTGCGTCGCCAGTCAACTCGCAATGGACCCCTCCGGGCCAGGTGTCTTCCGCTTTATGTACATCAAAATATTCGCGGACCTCGTCCATGATGACGTCGAAAGCTCTTGTTTTGATGCCCGTTTCGGTTTCGTAGGTGTTGCCGTGCATCGGGTCGCATTGCCAAACAACGGGATGACCCGCGTCAGTTACTGTTCGTAAAATGTTTGGTAACACATCGCCGACTTTGTCGGCCCCCATGCGACTAATGAGGGTTAGCCGGCCAGGAATTTGATCTGGGTTCAGTGCATTACATAGTGCGAGCGCGTCACCAGGTGAAGTAGAGGGCCCTATTTTGCAACCGATCGGGTTATGTACCCCTCGGAGAAACTCGATGTGGGCTCCGTCAAGTTCACGGGTTCGCTCGCCGATCCACAACATATGAGCGGAGCAGTCATACCAATCTCCTGTGATGCTGTCTTGACGCGTAAGAGCTTGCTCGTATCCCAGCAACAGAGCTTCGTGGCTTGTGTAAAGCTCAACTTGGCGCATGGCTGCATCGTCAGTGTCGAAACCGCATGCGGTCATGAAATGCAACGCCTTATCGATCCCTTCCGCCAAGCGTTCGTAGCGTTCCCCTACTGGACTTGATGCCACGAACTCCTGGTTCCAGTTGTGGACTTGTCGAAGATCGGCGTAGCCACCGCGCGTGAATGCCCGCAAAAGATTTAACGTCGCTGCCGAAGTGTTATATGCCTGAAGTAATCGCTTGGGGTCTGGCCGACGAGAACTTTGGTCAAATGAAATGTCGTTGACTATGTGACCGCGGAAACTAGGCAGGGTGGAACCGTCACGTGTTTCAGTACCTGATGATCGAGGCTTTGCGAACTGGCCTGCGATACGCCCAACTTTTACTACAGGCAAACCAGCAGAATATTGAAGTACCACTGCCATCTGAAGGATGACTTTCAACTTGTCGCGTATAGCGTCAGCGCTGCTTAGATCGAAAGACTCCGCGCAGTCACCTGCCTGCAGGACTACTGCCTGGCCTGTAGCCACCCGTCCGAGTTGGTCTGTTAAACGGCGAGCCTCTCCCGCGAAGACGAGCGGAGGACGCGCTCCGAGTTCGTGTAACGCTTCGTCTAGAGCGCCGAGTTCGGGCCATTCAGGTTGTTGGCCGGCTGGGAAGTCGTTCCAGGAACCGGGATGCCAGGTGGTGGTCACAATATTAAGTGTGCAGGTTTAAGGGCCGTTATGCCAAAGAAGATTCGCGTTTGGGTGTTAATACCTACTAAGCGACGATGACTAGAGCGTCCTCTCGAAGTTCGTCTACGGCTCGTTTTACGAGCCGTCGGGCTGCTTCAGCAGTCACGCCGAGTTCTTCGCCGACTTCCCTATAGCTGTGGCTTTCGCCGTCAATTAAACCGAAGCGGCGTGCTACGGCCAACTGGGCCCGAGGGTCTAAGCGATCTAGAAGGCCGCGAATCATTTCCTTGCGGTCGTTCTCAAGAGCATGATCTTCAGGGCTTGGCGCATCGTCGCCTATGAGATCAACCAAAGTGCTATCGCCGTCATCTCCGATGTTTTTGTCGAGGGACGTCGGAGTGCTAATCCGTTGTAGCCATGCGTTTTCGTCGTCAAGCCCATCGCTATCTCCGCCGCTATGACGCAACGCAGCGCGAAGGCTTGCTGACCGGTCGCTAGGCAGACGAATAAGGCTCGCTTTTTGATCGAGAGCTCGACCTATTGACTGTCGAATCCAGAACGTGGCATATGTCGAAAACTTGAAGCCTCTGCGCCAGTCAAACTTCTCTACAGCGTGTTCCAGTCCAAGGTTTCCTTCCTGGATGAGATCCAAGAGTTCCATGGCAGGAGGGAGCGGATAGCGGCGAGCAATAGAAACTACAAGACGCAAGTTGGCTCGAATGAAACGATCGCGAGCAGCCTCAGCTTCACGGACCGCAATACGCAAGGAACGACGTTCCGCTGTAGTTAATGTTTCTTCGCCTTCTAGGGTTATTCGAGCATCTCGCCCGTGTTCGATTTTCTTTGACAACATCTTTTCGTCGTCAGCTGTTAATAAGGCCACTGCACCAATTTCGTTCAGATACTGGCCTACGGAATCACTCATTATTTTTTCATCTCCACCGGTGGGGGACCGGTTCTCGTTGACTCGAGGGGGGAATCTTCGAGTCGTAGCACCTCTGTAGAAGAGGCGCCGATTTTACGCCTGTCGCAGCATCAGGCAAGTCATTGTTGGTTGTGTCGCGATCTTTCTCGCTTTTACTTGGTTAAGGCAGCGCTCTGCGGGCGCGTGCCCTATCGGTAACGGTCAGGTTTGTTCTGCGATGTCAATACTCCAGCCAAACATCGGTCAGGGGTCCGGCCGAATCGCAGACCACACCATGATAGTGCACCTAAGTAGGAGATGCCAGTCACCGTGCCTCTAAACTGTGTGCATGGGTCAGCGAATCGGGTTGTTCGGTGGCACTTTCGATCCGCCCCACTCCGGCCATTTGGCGGGAGCGATCGCTGCGCGAAGGGCTTTGGGGCTAGATCGAGTGATGTTTGTCGTCGCTAATGACCCGTGGCAAAAATCTAATCAACGCCCCGTAACAAAAGCTCATCACCGTCTCGCCATGGTTCGACTGTTGGTGGAGGGATTCGACGGTATAGAGGTGAGTGAGTTAGAGATCACGCGCGGGGGTCCGAGTTACACGATAGACACCATTAAGGAATTACGAGATGGAGGCCACGAAGTAATTCTGGTAGTTGGGGCAGACGCTGCTGCTGGATTAGATAGCTGGGATCGCTCGGATGAACTTCGAAAGCTTGTGGAGGTCGCGGTGGTGGACCGGCCTGGGTATTTATTTCCCGAACTGGTCGGTTGGCGCCTGAACCGAGTCAAAGCTGAACCAGTGGATGTTTCGAGTTCGGGGGTGAGGGATCTGGTCAGTGGTGGAGCGTCCACCAGTGAGAGCATCCCCTCAACAATCCGCGGTTATATTGATCTCCACCGGCTCGATTGGTCATAGATCTCCGACCCGAAACAAGAGTCCTCGCTCTGAGCGAGGGAAGGTGGGAGGAAGCTCGTCGATGAACAGCCGTTCGGATCCAGACTTATTGCCCCCACTACTGCTAGCAGCAGTGGGGGGCGCATCGGATCTACAAGCCACAAACGTCCTGGCACTTGACGTGGGTGATGTCTTGGGCATCACCGACTGGTTCGTAGTCGCTAGCGCGTCCAATGTGCGCCAGGTTCGTCGGATAGCCGAACAGGTTGAAGAAGCCGTCAAGGCATCGGGAGGCCAGGGGCCGCTGCGAATCGAAGGACTCGAGGATGCCACATGGATACTGCTCGACTTTGGTCTCTTTGTCGTTCACGTTTTCTATGAGGAAACCCGCTCTTTCTACGACATTGAGCGCCTTTGGTCCGATGTTCCCAAGATTAGATTTGACGAAAACGGAATCCCCGCGAGCTAGAGCGGAACAGGCCTTGAACTCTCACTCGGAACGTATTTCTGATCCACGTGCCCATAAGAACCGGCGACTGTCGGCGCGGCGAACCTGTCAAGCTGTGGCGGTGACCGTCCCATCTGTTCCCCAGAAGTATTCGTCGACGGATATCATCGCCGCGCAAGCTGTACTCGACGACTGGACATCGCAGAATCGTTTCGATCCAGACACGTGGAATGCCAAAGCAGCCATATTGGTATACGACCGACCGTTACATAGCCACCTTCTCAAATTTGAAGACCTACAAGCCCTCGATTTCGGGGCGCCCGGGTCGTACCACTCCATCGCTGCGACGTCTGGCCGGATAGTTCTCGCCGGCGATTTTGGGATCGGCGCCCCTGTCGCTGCAGTGATCGCGGAGACGCTCATTGCCTCCGGTGTCACACGAATTCTTTCGATCGGGACCGCAGGCGGAATCCAGACTGATCTAACTCCAGGACAAATTATTTCGATTCACGGTGCGGTTCGCGACGACGGAACTTCTCACCATTACCTGCCGGCCGACGCTGTTGTCAGACCGGACCCGAAACTAACGGCTCGCCTTGAAGCCTCCTTAGGGGATGCTCTAGGCAGGAGGGGCTCAGTGTGGACCACCGACGCACCGTTCAGAGAAACCGTCGAAGAATTACGGTTCCACCGAGATGCTGGAGTGCTCGCTGTGGAGATGGAGGCAGCAGCACTCATGGCAGTGTGTGAACTACGAGGCGCAGCGTTCGCGAGTTCCGTCTGCATCTCGGACGTACTTAGCGAACAAGGCTGGAAAGCGCTCTTTTCTGAAGCATCGGTGCGCGAAGCACTCCACACCATGTACAGCGCCGCGGTTGCAACACTTATGGAGCCCCGGTGAAAATCCGGTTCGGTTTCACATGCCGCGGAACATCGGATCTACCTATCGAAAAATTCGCGCCGCTATGCCAGGACCTTGAGCGATTGAACTTTGATTCGATCTGGCTTCCAGAGACCATGCTGACGGGCTCGTTTGATCCTCTGGTGGCTCTTACCCACGCCGCCGGTTCAACCGAACGACTTAAAATCGGGAGCCACGTCGTATTTCCCGGCAGGGCACCTGTCCGCCTAGCACGCGAACTTGCACAACTCGACCGCTTGTCAGCAGGGCGACTGCTGGTCATAGCGGTTCTTGGTCTCCCTGACGCGCATGAAGTAGCGGCTCAAGGTGTGAATGCTTCAGAACGAGGCTTAATGCTGGACGAGATGGTGCCCCTCATGCGACGCCTATGGAACGGCGAGACGGTCAACCACTCAGGAACTTTCTTCCAACTTTCGGAAGCGTCGGTCGATCCTCTACCACTTCAAAAGCCACTGGAGTTATGGTTCGGCGGCACCCTCAAAGGAGCCCTTCGTCGGGCCGGCCAAATCGGAGACGGCTACATCCCAGGCCTCTCGACTCCTAACGAAGGGGCGGAGAGAAAGTTGTTTGTCGAAACCGCCGCGAGTGAATTCAACAGAACCATAGATCCCGAACATTTCGGGGTGAACCTGACCTACAGCAGAGGTTCGCTTCCAAGAGCAGCCCGCGATGCCTTGGTTCAACGACGACCCGATGTCGATCCGGACCAATTGGTTCCAAGTTCAACGAACGCGCTTTTGGAAACGATTGATGCCTGGATAGACGCCGGCTACTCCAAATTTCTTCTTCGACCGGTGACACCGCCCCCCAATTGGACTGAAGAATTGGAGCAGCTGGCATCGGAGGTACTGGGCCGCCAGTTATGACGTCACTTGCACGCCAAATGTGGGAATCAGTTGAGCGTTACCACCAACTTTGTTACTGGGCTCCCGAAGTTCGCGAAGAAGCTGTCGACGTGGGCCTCAAAGGTTTCTGGATGAATTATTTCGCGACCAGAGCCGCGCCGCTCGGCGCTATTTCGGCGCAAGCCGTTCAATCACTCTTTTTCTATTACTCCCCTCAGCGAATCCACCGCGCGATACCCGACTCATGGCAACGCTCGACCCCTGAAGCAATCCTTGACGCGAGATACCGGGGTATGGATCGGGCACTTCAGCGAGAACTCGGCGGGCTGCTTGATGGTCCTGAAGTTTCCCTCGCGGCTCAAATTACTCGAGAGGCCGTTGAAGGCATCGACGGAACCGGAAGGACACTCTTTGCAGGTTGGAACGCTCTTGAGTGGCCCGAAGATCCTCACTTGGCGTTGTGGCACGGATGCACCGTGTTGCGTGAGCATCGAAGTGGCTGTCACCTCATAGCTCTCGCGGTAGAAGGACTTGATGGTTGCCAGTCCGTCATCACCCAAGTTGCCGTCGATGAAGCCCCTGCTGAATGGATCCACGATGAAGCGGGATGGACAACCGACGAAGCAGAACAAGCGCGGGCCCAGTTACGCACGAAAGGATGGCTAGATGATGACGACCGCGCAAGCTCAAAATGTCGGGAAGGGCGGCATCGGGTTGAAGAACTCACCGACCTATTAGATGGTGAACACTGGATCAAAATAGGTTCTGATCGGTGCGACCAGTTACGACAATCTCTTGCCATTCTCAACAATCATTTACCCAAAGATGATCAACTCGATTGGCGCGATATTTACAGCGCGAATGAGAACTGAACGTCGATCCAGGTTATTCCTCGCTCGTTTCGACCACTAAGGCAGTTTCTGAGCGAGGCAAAGCGATCCATGTTCGCCCAGGCGTTAGCTGCACCGTCGCCCCATCGGCATCACGGAATTCTGCGATGTCAGTGGAAGTAGGTCGATTCCATGTCGCCGCGATCAGATGACCTTTGGTCAGCACCCACGCTTCCCCTCGACCAACGATCTTCACCTCAGGAGAACCTGCATAAGCCACACTTTGGCCGTATTTTACGAACTGGACGATGACGTTCTCGGGTGCAATCTGTACCCCATCGTGGTCAACGTGGTCGGTGTCTTGTTGAGTGCGAGCCCATCCCTGTAACACGTCATCCCAACGATACGTAACTTGGTGACCACCGTAGTCAATGTCAACGCCCACGATTGGCTGCGCTGACGGAGGTAGAGGATCTCCTTGCGACCTATAGGAAAACATTTGCGGGGGAGTTCCGCCGCGACCGTCGGCAGACGCGTAGATCTCACCCGTGCCTGTCAACAAATTGTGAGGAGCGTCCTTCTCGTGGCTTCGCCGATACGCTGCGCGCCCAACGTTGGTGTCACCCACAAGCACCATGTCGACTTCGTCGAGTAACCGCATAACGGTTGGATTTCCCCCGGAGTTACCAAACAAAGGTGTGTTGAGGTTAGAGAGCAACTCAAAGTCCCCTGTTCTTGCTGAGCGCACAGGCCCGATATCGGTGACATTACGACTGTGGAATATTGCTGCGAACCGCGTCATGTTGGCTTCCACCAACTCTTCAAACACCACATCAGCTTGATTGATGCCCCACTGCGGACGAGCTCTCTGATGATTATCGATTTTGACGAGAAAAGCGGGTCGAGTAATTGGTTGGGTTGTTTCTTCTCCCGTGAATTGAGCGACGGGAACAACCGGGGTTTCAGTCGTTGTCGTCGTTGGGGGTGAGGTGGTGGTCGAGGTCACTACCACGATGGTTGTCGTAGCAGAGGGCAAAGTTGTGCTCGTCGCGGGGGTAGTGGGGCGTGAGAGCAAACTTGTTCCTGCACCGCTACACGCAGTAAGAGCTAGCGAAAGAACGATTACTGATGTGACAAGGGGAGTGTGACGAGAAGACAACGAGGTTCCTCAACGCAAGATGATTACCGACTGCCGAGAGTAACCCTTAAGGATGGTTTATATGTGCACCCCTAGGTGCCAGAAATTGGCGGGTGTAGCGTCTGGTGAGTGCGCACCCGATTCGTGGCTGAGGTCTTTGGGGACCTTATAGACAAAGGGTTGGTCAACTGCTCAGATGAATTGCTTGTAGTCGCTGGTGGAAGATCCGAGCGAGACTTGTTTCGTAGCTTGGGATTTGAGCAAGTGACTATTACAAATCTCGATTCAGTAGAGGCATCTGAACATCTGGCCCCGTATCAGTGGGCACACGAAGACGCCCAAAATTTGAGTTATGGCGACAAATCGTTTCCATGGGTAGTAGTAGTTGATGGGTTACATCACTGCACATCACCTCATCGGGCTCTGACCGAGATGTACCGAACATGTTTTGTAGGTGTCATCGCCATTGAAGCGCGAGATTCATTGTTGATGCGTTTAGCTATTCGACTGGGTTTCAGCTCCAGCTATGAGTTGGAGGCGGTTCAAGCTCAGGGCGGACTGTCGGGAGGGTTAGAGAATGGGCCAATTCCGAATCACATTTATCGTTGGACTGAGCGTGAGTTTCGAAAAACGATTCGCTCATGTGACCCCACCGGAGAACACGGCTTCAACTTTTTCTATGGTCTGAACCTGCCATATGAGACAGCGGACCTCCGAGGGTGGACTATGCGGAAACTGTTACTCAAACCGGCCGAACGAGTGTTGCGTGTGCTTACCTGGCTTCTTCCCAAACAACGCAACTCAATCGCGATGATTGCGAGCCGGCCAAAGTGCTCGCATCCTTGGGTTGACGGCGCGAGCGTGCAGTAGCTCGCCCGATGTGTGCTGTTCGTGGCGGACCTGGGTTATGACGACAGTGAGACCGTGCCGTTCGGTGTCTCGAGGATGATTTCTACCGACGATGGGCCCTCGGAAACTTTAACGCTGAGGCCAAGTTGTTGATGCAACGAAGTGATCTGGTCGGGTTGTGGGTGAGTTCCACGAACCTCTATTAAGGAGCACCCCTTTGGGGTGATTGTCGCCGGATTGGCGGTATGGCCCCAGTCGATCACAAAAGGCACTAATCCCAATCTGTTCGACCGGGTCAGTCGCCAACTGATCTCCTCGCCGTCGGGTTTCAGGCGACTCATAGCGACGATAGGTCCAGGATCCGTTCCGTGGTTCCGAATTTTCTCAGCAACAGCATCAATGCTTTCGCCGTCCCCGGGATGAATCGCGAACGCAGCCAGCCGAGGGTCAGGGTGGTCGTCTATTCCGAACGGACGAGCACCTGAGGGGTCAGCCTGGCTGGGGTCGGCCGCAATGATTTCGAGGTAAACGTCACTTCCCAGGGAGAGCAAGGCGTTGTGAGTTCCGACTCCCGGATGTGGCCCGCCAGGGGCGGCTCGTACACCTGTCAGAGACTCGACGTGAGCGACGCCTTCCTCAAGGTTTTGACATGCAAACGCAAAGTGATCAAATGCTGCCATATTAATCAAACAACTCCTTCGGTAGATCCCTAGAAGGGTTCATAGTCCAGTTTGCGGGACGCTTTTCTAGAAAGGCATTGATCCCTTCGACTGAGTCAGGTTGTCGCCCGACCCACTCAAATACCGGTTCTTCCATCTGATGCATTTCGTCCCAACTTAGCGATAGGCCTTTCCAGAGCAGTTTTTTTGTTGCTGCTACTGAAACTGGAGCTGCGATGGAAAGACGCGTTGCGAGGTTGATGGCTTCTTCCACCAGTTCCTCATCAGGGTGCACCGACGAAACTAAACCCATCGAATGTGCTTTTTCGGCATCGACTATCTCCGCACCCATAAGCAATTGTGATGCGTTTGAAAATCCAACGACTCTAGGTAACAGGGCGTGCGACCCCAACTCGGGCAACATCCCGATTCGGTTAAACACAAAACCAATGCGTGCGCTCTGCGCGGCGATTCGGATGTCACACATCAGCGGGTAGGTTGCGCCGACCCCGACGGCGGGACCGTTGATAGCAGCAATCACGGGTTTTGGTACCTGATGGGGAAGCAGCTTGGGAGTTCTTGCCTCGCTGGTGTCCTCCAAGTCGCGATCCCGTTCTGAGTCGAACGTGTCGCCCCCACCTGAAAGGTCCGCGCCTGCACAAAAAGCTCGTCCAGTGCCGGTGATGACGACTGATCGAACGTCAGGGTCTTCTGAGCAGTCTCGCAGAGCTGCATCTAACCCAGAAGAAATTTCGTGATTCCAAGCGTTGAGATGTTCTGGGCGATTGAGTCGCACCACAGCAACACGGTCGACGCGTTCGACTGTTACCGCACCTTCGTCTACGTGTGACTGTTCCATTGTTTCAGTCTCTCAGAATTAAACGATGGAGAGAGGATTGGCACAGGTGTGGCCTTCGGGCACTTCATCGGGCATGCTGTTCGGGTATTTCGAGCTAGGACTGCCGTGCAGATACTCATCCCCCTCCTCGTCGGTTTCACCGTGACCCAGGTCTCAACTCTGACTACTTCTGCGTACCTGCATAGGTCACTTGCCCACAAAGCCGTCACATTTCACCCAGGAGTTGCTTTCTTTCTGCGGTTTTTCTTGTGGTTGACAACGGGCGTGAAGGCTCGAGAGTGGGCGGCAGTTCATCGCAAACATCACGTCTATACCGATGAGGAAGAGGACCCGCATTCTCCAGCGCAAGTTGGTTGGATTCGCGTACAGTTCACCAACTTTTGGATGTACCGGCGCGCAGCGAACGACCCCATCACTGTTGAGAAGTGGGGGAAAGACCTCGGTCCTGACCGTTGGGACCGACTTTTGTTTGATCGTGGTCCGCTGGGGTTGCTGGTCTCTACTGCGCTTTTATCCCTGTGGCTGGGGTGGTGGCAAGGGCCTCTAGCGTTCGGGTTTCATGTGGTGAGCTACGTAATGCTTTCTGGTGCTATTAACGCCGTCGGGCACACCTTCGGTCGGCGTCCCTACCAAAACAGTGCAACTAACTCGCATTGGCTCGCGGGATTGACTTCGGGTGAGGGCTACCACAACAACCATCATGAGTTGCCAACTTCTGCAAGGTTCGGATCCAAATGGTTTGACTTGGACGCAGCGTGGTGGCTCGTCAAGCTGGCCGAACGTTGCGGGCTCGCTCACATCCGTGAACTCAAAAATAAGGCTTCGCTGGCCTGACCAACGGTCCGTTCCACGTCTTGGAATTAACTTTGCTATTGAAGGCACCGACGACGCGATTTCTGGTTCTCAGTGGTTAGCGGCTGATAGGTATCTCCTTTAGCGCACAGCGAATTGGAAGGGCACCCACCACGAGCGTGTGTTTGACTGACTCAACTTTGGTCTCGTGGAGATCAATGAAAACTCAGGAGAGACGATGAGCTACACGGTCGCAAACATGTTGCGTGCTCCCGATCCGACTTTGTTTGTGGAGGCGTTTAACGTGAACGCACGTCCACACATGGAGTCCGCAGGGGCATCAAGAATTAGAATTAGCCAAACGGTGATGGGTGGCGAACAGGCAGGTGTCATAGGAGTCGCGGTTGAATTCGATTCGATTGATTCTGCTGTAGCAGGGATATCGGCAGCTAGTGCTGCGGCAGCTCCGAAGATGCAAGAGGCGGGCATTCAATTGATTTCGCGCGTTTTGGTGCAAACCAAAGCCGAAAGAGGAACACCCGACGGATCTTTTGGTTCAATTCTCCAGGTCAGCGGTGATCCCATTGACGATGCCACCTGGGCGTCCAATGCCGACACGTACTGGTCGCACATGAGCGCTGGGAGCACCGGTCAACGGTTCGGTCAGATGATCGCGGCTGGGGAACGCACCGGCCGGTACATAGCTGTCACGTGGACCGATTCACTTTCAGCGCTTCAAGAAGCGAGCACAGCGATGTTCGCCGATGCGTCAATTCAACAGCTACTCGCGAACCAGAACAGCCAAATGATAAGTCGAACAATGTTTCGGCAAATTGGTTGACACCGTTGAGTAACGGAGCCATGAACAAACGGTTCATGGCTCCGCCTCAATTCATTTTCGCGTGGAGCTAAGGGGAATTGAACCCCTGACCCCTTCCATGCCATGGAAGTGCTCTACCAACTGAGCTATAGCCCCGAAGAGACCCAAGCTACCAGCGCGCCCTTGTGATGCAACTCAAGGTTTGTTGGCTTGATCACGGCGCCTAGGCTCTCGATCATGAGCATTTCTGTCGATCCTGGCCAGCTTGAAGCAGAGTTGGAACGATACGGCTATTCCGCTTTTTTGTTGACTGTGCGCGACGATGAGACCTCCCACGTCGCTCACATGACGTTTCGTTTTGATCAGGGAAATTTACGCTGCCCGATTAGTCGGAGCGCCGCACGCAACGTCGAGCAACGACCCAAGGTTGTCGTGTTGTGGCCCCCTCATGAACCAGACGGCTATTCGATGATCGTCGATGCTGACTGCGTCGTCGACGAGAACGAACTTTGTGTTACTCCTACTTCAGGAGTGCTGCATCGACCGGCGAATCCCTCAACCCAAGAGGGTGATGATTGCGAAGGCGATTGCGCCCCTCTGGGTAGTTAGCGTGACTGGTCCACTCACGGGAATCCGAGTCTTAGAACTCGGAAGTTTTATTGCTGGTCCTTTCGCCGGTCAGCTACTCGGAGATTACGGAGCAGAAATAATCAAAGTCGAACCTCCCTCCGGTGGGGACCCCATGCGAAAATGGGGTCACTGCGACCCTGACGGTCACAGCTACTGGTGGCCAGCGATTGCCCGTAACAAGAAGTCAATTGCTATCGATCTGCGCACCTCCGAAGGACGGACAGTGGTGCGTCGTTTGGCAAAATCGAGCGACGTTGTTTTAGAAAACTTCACTCCGGGACGGCTTGCCGATTGGCAACTTGGCTACGGCGATCTCGTTAGTGACAACCCGGGCCTTGTCATGACCCACGTCTCAGGGTTTGGTCAGACAGGGCCCCGAGCAACTGATCCGGGATTTGGTTCCATCGGCGAAGCTATGGGAGGCATTCGACACACTACGGGCTGGCCCGACAGGCAATCGACGAGGGCAGGCATAAGTCTCGGTGACGCTATCGCCTCACTTTTTGCAGTGATCGGGACGATGGCTGCGCTTAACGAACGTCAACAGAGCGGCAGGGGACAAGAGGTCGACGTGGCTATCTACGAAGCAGTATTTGCTCTCATGGAATCAACTATTGCTGACTACGACCTGGGAGGTCATGTACGAGGGCGCACGGGCTCTGTGCTTCCAGGGGTAGCGCCGTCGAACGTTTATTCGACTCTGGACGGGGCAGATGTTCTAATCGCTGGTAATGCCGATGCGATCTTCCGACGTATCTGTGTCGCGATGAACCGAGCAGAACTTGCGGAAGATCCCCGATATAGGACTCATGAAAGTCGGGGAATAAATCAAACAGAACTTGATGAAATTATTGCAGGGTGGACAGCCAAGCTACGCGTGGAAGAGTTAGAAGCTCTACTCGATGAACAAGCGATTCCCTATGGCAGAATTTTCACTGCGCCTGACATGATCACAGATCCACAATTCGCGGCTCGCGAACTGATTGAGCGATACGAGGACGAAATTCTGGGGCAAGAGGTTCCCATGGCTGCTCCGGTTCCCCGATTCTCTCGTACCCCTGGCCAGATCAGATCCACTGGACCGACATTGGGCCAACATACCGATCACATACTGGAAAGCGTGGCTGGCTACGACCCAGAACAGATTCAGGGTTTGCGTTCCGACGGTGTCGTAGCGTGACTCTCGCGTCAGCTGCTAATGGTTCTGGTTCTAGGACCCGAGCGAAGAACTTGAGCGGGTAACTGGCGCCCAACCAGTTCCTCAGCGAGATGTCCGCACCGTATTAACTGTTCAAGGTCAATGCCCGTTGACGCGCCCAAATCTTCGACCATATGGACCACATCTTCAGTGGCGACGTTGCCCGTCGCCCCCGGCGAGTACGGGCAACCACCTAGACCGCCGATAGCGGCATCAAAACGTCGAACGCCTTGCTGCATAGCAACCATGATGTTGGCTAAACCAGTATTTCGCGTGTTGTGAAAATGAAGGCCGATTTGAGTGGTTTCAATGCCGACGTCTTCAAGTGCATCTAGTAATTCAAGAACAACTCTGGGAGTTGCCATTCCGCTGGTATCACCAAAGGACAACCCGTCAACTCCAGCCTCGTCGAGAACTCTTCGCGCATAATGAGCGACCCGGTTAGGAGCAATGTCACCCTCGTATGCGCATCCGAACGCGGTTGACAGGATTGCTTCGACGGGCGTTTTCTTCTGATGGGCTAAATCGGTGAGTTCAATAATTTGTTGGACTGACTCATCGGGAGACATATTGATGTTTTTGTGGTTATGTGTTTCCGAAATCGACATCACCACTTCGATTTCGTCAGCATCGCACTCAAGGGCATCAAGAGCGCCTCTTTCGTTAGGGACAAGAGCGCGGTAGCGAACCCCCGGGACACGGGTGATGCCCTTCATAACTTCGGCGGACCCAGCCATGGGTGGGATCGCTTTGGGATGAACGAATGAAGCTGCTTCGATCGCTGCGAGGCCAGTGCCTGATAGAGCATCAATGAGAGCGATGCGTTCTTTGACCGGAATCGTGGTCTCGTTCTGTAACCCATCGCGGGGTCCAACCTCGCGGATCTCCACCGATTCAGGAAGAGCCGCTATCACTTCAAGTCGCCTTGAGGTCTTCGAACACTTTGCGCCAACGTTTGGCATCGGATCGGTACGGGGCGTAAAAACTGAGACGCTGCACAATGTCTCCAAAACGTTGCTTTAGCTGTTCGGCAATTTGTTCGGGTTCTCCAACAACAGCAAAAGCGTCAAGAATTTCGTCATCCACCAGGCTGCCCATCTCCACCCATCTACCTTCTTTAGACAAGGAGTTGAGTTCGGTTTGCATGTCACCCCAGCCATGGCACTCCAGCACACCCCTGTAGGCAGGCGTTGATCCGTAGAACGCGATTTGTTGACGGGTTCCTTCCTTCGCTTTCTCAAGTTCGTCCTCGTTGTTGCCAGTGACGACGAACAACGGCCCAGAGATCTCTACGTCGGAGAGGGTACGGCCGGCTCTTTCAGCGCCTCTTTCCAGTGCAGGAAGAGTCTGTTCGCGTAGGTACTTCTCGGTTGTGAAGCCATGGGCGAGGAACACGTCGCAAGTTTCGCCAGCCACTTCTGTCATGAGTGGTCCGACGCCGGCGAGAGCCATTTTGGGAGCGCCGTAGGGATTCTCACCCGGATGAAAAAATGGTGTCATCAACGTGTGTTGGTAAAAGTCGCCCCGAAAGTCGAGCTTCTCTCCAGAGTTCCAACTATGCCAAATTGCTTTGGTGGCCAGAATCATTTCTCGCATCCGGGCCGCTGGCTTAGACCATTCCATTGAGAAACGCCTAGTGATATGAGCTTTGATCTGACTGCCCACCCCCAAGGTGAAACGGCCCTTCGAAATTAATTGGATGTCGTTGGCGCTATATGCAAGGTCCATTGGATTTCTGGCAAACCCAACCACGATGCTGGTGCCGAGCTCAACCTTTTCCGTCGCTTGGGCCATAAGGGGAAGCATCGTGAAGGGGTCATGACTCGTTTCTGGAACCCATAGACCGTCGTAACCGATCTCTTCTTGCTCACGAGATTTGTCCATAATCCCGTCAAACCCGCTGTCAACACCTATACCGCCATCGATCTTCATAGACCCGAACTTAGTGCAGGGCCGAAAGTGATGTAGCAGAGCGGAAGTGTCTAGACGCCAAGTATGGCGGCTGCGCGTTCTGCGAGACAGATCACGCTGTGAGGGAAAATTTCGACCTCGTCGGGAATCTCAGGATTGGCACCCCCGACATATCGGGCATGCACTCCCTCCAGAATGCACGCTAAGCGCCAACTAGCGAAGGCAAAAAAGAACTCCATATCGCTGGTATCGCGTCCTGTTTGTTTTTGGTAGGTGGCTACCAGCTCAGATCGACTCAAAAAACCGCGATCAGTAGTCGCAGCATCGCCAAGCGGTAAAAAATCGTCGGTTGGCTCGCTCCAATATGCAAGCAAAATCCCTAGATCGGCTAACGGGTCGCCCAAAGTAGAGATCTCCCAGTCAAGTACCGCAGCAATATCTCCATTCGACGTAACGAGACAATTATCTAGTCTGAAGTCTCCGTGAATTAGCGTCGCTTCTCGCTGTTCGGGAATATTGTCCACCAGTGCGTCATGTACTCGTTCAATGATGGGTAACTCTCGGGAAGTCATCGCGTTGAATTGGCGAAGCCAGGTGCGCAACTGTCGCGCCACATAGTCCTCCCGCTTTCCAAGATCCGATAAACCTGTTGACTCGAGATCCACTGAATGAATAGCCGCTAAAGCGCTAATGAGCTGTTCTCCCAGGTGCTGACGTTGTGTAAAAGGAACTGCGGCAGCAGACAGTGGGTCTCTGAGTATGTGGCCGTCAACAAAGTCAGTGACATAGAAATCCGCGCCAGTGACTTCGGAGTCAGTGCAAAGACCCACCACCGCTGGCACCGGCACCGCGCTGTCGGCTAGCGAGGAAAGCAGGCGATGTTCGCGAACCATGTCATGTGCCCCGCTCAGTACATGATCCAGCGGTGGCCGCCGGAGCACCCATCTCTGACCACCCTGGTCGGTCACTCGATACGTGAGATTGGAATGACCGCCGATTATCAGTTCAAACTGAAGTGGTTCCTTAAGAGTTTTGACATGAGTAGATAGCCACTCCGTTACCGGTGTTTCCTCAATACCCTTAACCACGGCGCTCCTCAGATTGGTGTGGTCTCGAAACTACATCTTGCTGGGATCTAGTCTCATTGCCGAACCTCAATACCGCGGAATGAAAAGGACAGGACATGATCGACGTCACCGACGAAGACTTCGAGCAACAGGTCGTCGAAAAGAGTAACGAAGTTCCAGTGGTCATCGATCTGTGGGCCCCCTGGTGTGAACCTTGCAAAACCTTGGGCCCGCTTTTGGAGAAGGTTATTGACGCGCAGGGAGGGAAGGTCATTGGCGTCAAAATCAACGTTGATGAAAATCCGGGTGTGTCTCAAGCCTTCAAGGTTCAATCGATACCGATGGTGGTCGCGTTCAAAGACGGTCAGGCAGTTGATGGGTTTATGGGAGCTCAAGGCGAGCCCATGCTGGAAGATTTCGTAAGACGTCTATTGCCTAGCGAAGAAGAAAGCCAGATCGATCTGCTTGTCGCAGCGGGTGATGAAGCATCTCTGCGGTCGGCTTTGGAGTTGCAAACCGATCATGTGGAAGCTGTTCTTGCTCTCGCAGAGTTACTGATTTTAGATGACCGCGTCGAAGAGGGGCTGAGTCTCTTGGAACGAATTCCCGAGTCATCTGAGAGTCGACGCATAGCCGCCGCCGCCCGAACCTCGGATAGCTCAGGCCAATCAGACGAAGTTGATGCTGAACTTGAAACACTTCTTACTCTGGTAAAGGCTGACGATGCTGCTCGGCAACGATTCGTTGACCTCCTCGAAGTAATGAGTCCTGATGATCCTCGAACAAGTGAATGGCGTCGGAAGCTTTCGACAGCGCTTTTCTGAACCACGACAGGTTCGGGTGCTGATAGAAAACAGCCGTTCCTAGTCAGATGCGGCCGAAACTGGAAGCTAACGTCAAAGGTGTGGGCAAGGTCTCGGTTCAAGTGTTCTCGGGTCCTGAGCCTTCGCTTCTTGGGGATGCGGTCCGCGCTCGGATCAATGAGTTGGTAGGTGGGCAAGACCGATCTCTTGTCTTGGAAGAACTCACTGGCGACGAGTACACGATCGATCAGGTCGTTGATGCCGTACAAACACCACCTTTGCTGAGCGATCGTCGAATAGTGGTAGTGCGCGGTTTCAACAGGTTCAAGTCCGATGAACTGAAACCACTCGTGGAACTCCTTGGTGACCCGCCGCCGACGACCGACCTGGTCGTGGAGTGGGGGAGCGGGGCTGTTCCTAAGAAGCTTCTCGAAGTAGCGAAGGCGGCTGGTGGAGAACAGGTAAAGGTGGGCGCCCCTGGAACTGGGCGGGTTCGTAACGCTTGGTTCGAAGAGCGTTTCGACGCCTCCCCATTGAAACTTGAAGCGACAGCCCGTCAACTCGTCGTAGAACATTTAGGTGAGGATGTAGCTCGCTTGACGGGGTTAATGCTGACGCTTGAAGGCGTTTACGGGTTTGACGCAACGGTTGGTGAAGCTGAGGTGATGCCGTTTTTGGGTGACGAAGGGGGAGTGCCTCCATGGGATCTCACCGACGCGCTCGATCGAGGCGATATGACAGCAGCCCTTGAAGTTTTGCAACGCATGTTAAAGGCCGGCGGACGCCACCCATTGCAGGTGATGTCGACGCTGCACTCCCATTATGAACGAATGCTTCGCCTTGACGGCACAGGGATATCTAACGACAAAGAGGCTGCGGCACACCTCGGTATCAAAGGTTCGAGCTTTCCAGCGAAAAAAGCCGTTGCCCAGTTGCGTCGACTTGGACCGAAGAAAATCCGTAGAGCTATTGAACTCCTTGGTGAAACGGACCTTGACCTGCGCGGCAAGTCCGCTCTCGACGGTGACATTCTCATGGAAGTTCTGGTGGCGCGCTTAGCCCACCTAACCCGCTGAATCAGCTATCGGACGAAGAACTCTTGTTACTCAGTCGAGATTTCCGGCGGGCGGCCTCGTTTTTGTGAATGACACCCTTCGAGGCGGCCATATCGAGGCGTTTTTGTGCCGCTCGGAGGAGCTCGTCAGTGGGCTCTCCGGCCGAAGCCGCAGCTAAAACAGCCTTTTCTCGAGTCCGTAATTCACTGCGAACCGCTTTGTTTCTAACCCGACGGGTTTCGGTTTGGCGGTTACGTTTGATTTGGCTCTTAATGTTCGCCACGTGTGCTTCTCTTGCTTCGGCTTGAGGTGGTGTTGTCTTGTTTTCAGCGACAAAGCAGCAAGGAACTACTGTGCCACGAGATATAACAACCGTCTCAGGTTAGCAACCCCACCCTTCAATCCCGCAGACGCCAACGACATTCGCGCGGCACTTCTTATGACTCGAGAGTCACTCATTTGAGGTTGACGTTGATACCTTTCAGTTCGAGATGGACCCCACTCGTATCCGCAATTTCTCGATCATCGCGCACATAGATCATGGAAAATCGACTTTGTCGGACCGAATTTTGGAGATCACCGGCGCTGTCGAAGCACGATCGATGCGTGCCCAGTACCTCGATTCGATGGAACTGGAACGCGAACGCGGAATCACTATTAAGGCCCAGAACGTTCGAGTTAATTGGAAAGGGCACGTCCTTCACCTCATCGACACGCCCGGCCATGTCGACTTCGGCTATGAAGTCAGTCGATCGTTAGCGGCCTGCGAAGGTGTTGTTTTGCTGGTTGATGCCGCGCAAGGAATCGAGGCGCAGACACTTGCGAATTGTTACCTAGCAATCGAAAATGACATGGAAATCGTTCCCGTTTTAAACAAAATCGACCTTCCGGCAGCTGACCCGGACCTATACGCGAGCGAGATCGAAAATGTTCTCGGGCTGCCCGCCGACGCAGTGCTTCACATTTCAGCTAAGACCGGCGACGGTGTCGCCGAGTTACTCGATGCCATCGTCGAACGAATACCTCCGCCAAAAGGTGACCCTGACGCACCGCTTCAGGCACTTATCTTCGACTCTTACTTTGATCAGTACCGGGGAGTGGTGTCCTCAATGCGGGTTGTCAACGGTCGCATCCGCACCAACGAAAAGCTTCGATTTATGCAGACAGGAGGAACCCACGATGCGGAAGAAATTGGAGTGCGTTCGCCAGCCATTACACCGGTCAACGAACTAGGCCCAGGCGAAGTCGGCTACCTCATCGCCAGCATTAAAGACGTAGCGCAGGCAAAATCTGGTGAGACGGTCACCACGGTAAAGAACCCGGCAGAGCAGTCCCTCGAGGGATACGCAGATCCAAAACCGATGGTGTTCTGCGGGCTCTATCCCGTCGACGGCGACGAATACCCCGATTTGCGAGAAGCACTTCAAAAATTGAAACTCAATGACGCATCAGTGACATTTGAACCAGAAACCTCAGGCGCCCTTGGGTTTGGTTTCAGATGCGGTTTCTTAGGGCTCCTGCACATGGAAATCGTGCGAGAGAGACTTGAACGCGAATTCACCCTTTCCCTCATTGCGACAGCTCCATCGGTGGCGTACAAAGTCACTACCGACGATGGGTCCACAATGGCGATCGACAATCCGTCAGAACTGCCCGACATGGGAACAGTCGAAACGATAGAAGAACCTATGTTGCGTATAGGCGTTCTCACTCCATCCAACTACACGGGAACGGTGATGGAACTGTGCCAGGGACGCCGAGGGAAAATGATTCGAATGGAGTACCTGTCTCCCGAAAGAGTTGAACTTCACTACGAAATCCCTCTCGCCGAAGTTGTTACAGACTTCTTTGATCAACTCAAAAGTCGGACACAGGGATACGCCAGCCTGGACTATGAACCCGCCGGGTACCAGGCCGGAAACTTGGTCAAAGTTGACGTGTTACTGAACGGTGAACCCGTCGACGCTTTTTCCACCATCGTCCACAGTGACGCCGCCTACGAATACGGCCGTCGCATGGCAGAAAAGCTTCACGAGTTGATTCCGCGGCAAATGTTCGATGTGCCGATCCAAGCCGCAATTGGGGGCAGGATTATCGCCCGAGAAACCGTGAAAGCCAAACGCAAAGATGTGCTTGCCAAGTGCTACGGCGGGGACATCACCCGGAAACGGAAACTGTTAGAACAACAGAAAAAAGGCAAGAAAAAAATGAAAGCAATTGGGCGCGTGGAAGTACCCAATGAGGCGTTCGTCTCTGCATTACGGCTAGACGACTGACCCCCACCCGATGGATAGTCAACTTCTAGCGCAATAGCGCGCTTAGTATTCGGCCACTAAACCATCGTTAGGTCGGCCGACGTGGACGAACGCAAGTCGACAGTGTTACGAGCTGTCGTGGAGAGTTTCATAGACACTGCCCAACCCGTCGGATCGCGTGCAGTGTCAGATCTAACGAATCTCGATGTCTCCGCAGCAACGATCCGAAATGAAATGGCAAGCCTTGAGGCCGACGGCTATCTCGTGCAGCCACATACAAGTGCTGGACGAGTACCCACCGATGCTGGGTACCGGTACTTTGTAGACCATCTCGGGCCAGGTCACCTCGATGCGACTGAAACCAGGCAGATCAGTTCTTTCTTTCGGCACGCACAAGGCCAAATCGAACAACGCCTTGCGGATACCAGCCGTCTCCTTTCTCAGCTCACTGCATACGCCGCCGTAGTCGTTGGACCAGCGCACGACCCAGCTACCGTCCGATCCGCGCAACTAGTTGACCTAGGCGGGGGGCGACTCCTGCTAGTGCTCATCACCTCTTCGGGATCGATCGAACGATCCATGATCGAACTCGTTGCTGGAGCCCAAGTCGATACTTCCCACATCGCTGCAGCCTCGGCCGCGCTTAACAGCGCGTTTGTAGGCACGTCCCTTGGCAGCGTTCCGGTAGTGAATCCCACAGGCCAACGAGAAATTGATGACCTCATTGCCACAAGCGTCGCTGCCTTGACACCCCAATCACATCAGACCGGGGAACTTTATGTTGGTGGTACCGCCAACATGGCGGGACAATTCGATGCAGTCTCCACCATTAGGTCAGTTCTGGCTGTGCTCGAAGAGCAACTACTCGTGGTCGGTCTCTTAGGTGACCTAGTTGAACGCGGGTTGAGCGTCGCTATCGGCACAGAAACTGGGGTCGCACCACTTTCTCAATGTGCAGTGGTGGTAGCGCCCTACAAGGTCGACGGCGAACAGGTCGGTAGCATCGGACTTCTGGGACCAACCCGCATGGATTATCCGAAGGCACTGGCCGCTGTACACGTAGTCAGCAGCCGGCTCGGTGAGTCTTTGGGTGAACCGCACGAGGACTGAAACAGCTCATGGCAACTGACTACTACGAGTTGTTAAGAGTCGATCGCGGCGTATCGCCCGACGAGCTCAAACGCGCGTACCGCAAACTTGCACGCGAATATCACCCCGACGCGAACCCCAACGACGACGAAGCAGAAGCGAAATTTAAAGAAATCAGTGAGGCGTACGCAGTCCTTTCCGACGAAGAAGCTCGATCCCGATATGACCAGTTTGGTCATGATGGTCTCCGGAGCGGGGGAATGGGAGGCGACCCATTCAATTTCGACCTGAATGACATCTTCGAAAACTTTTTTGGGGGAAACCCATTTGGAGGAGGCAGAAACCGAGGACGCGCTGGGCCTCCTCCAGGTGAAGATCAGGAGATGGTGCTTGATCTCAAGTTCGATGAAGCAGTGTTCGGTGTTGAAAAAAAAGTCGAAATACAAACGGCCTTAGCTTGTGAGAGCTGCGCGGGTTCGGGAGCCGCCGAAGGCACATCCGCTCAGAGATGCAACGCATGTGGTGGAGTTGGCCAGGTGCGTCAAGTGCGACAGAGCCTCCTCGGACAAATGGTAACCACCGCACCCTGCGCGACGTGTGGAGGATTAGGAGAAGAAATACCTTCTCCGTGCTCGGTGTGTCGGGGAGAAGGCCGACGCCGCGACACCATGTCGTATGAAGTGAGAGTCCCGGCAGGTATTGACAGTGGATCCACTCTCCGTCTTACCGGTCGAGGAGCAGCGGGCCCACGCGGCGGACCGCCAGGCGACTTGTACGTTCACCTCCGAGTAGGTGAATCCGACACATTTGTAAGAGATGGCGACACCCTGCACGCGCGACTACACATCACCATGTTGCAAGCTGCATTAGGCGCTCGAATCGGCTTCGAAACCCTCGACGGAGTTGTTGAACTGGCGATTCCACCTGGAACACAACCGGGTGAAATCTTTAGGCTTCGCGATCACGGGGTACCACGCCTAGAGGGGCGAGGCAGGGGACGTGGCGACCTGCTGGCCTCCGTCGAAGTCGAAATCCCTTCCCAATTGTCCAAAGACGATGAAGAACAACTCCGTCAAGTGGCAGAACAACGAGGCGAGGAAGTGGCAGATCCAGGGGACCGGACCGTCCTTGGCAAAATTCGTTCGGCGTTTCGGTAGACCGCTCATGGGCGCGCTTCCAGATGGAACGACGGGCCCCCATGTCTTTGTGGAAGATCTGCAGGCTCCAGAGTTTTCAAACGAAGACCACCACCATTTAGGGCGAGTGCTTCGACTACGCAAAGGAGATCCACTCACACTTAGCGACGGTGCGCGTCGGTGGCGTCAGGCAGCATTCGACGATAAACCGACCTTGACCGGAGACATCATCGAAGTACCCCCACCCTCCCCGTGGCTCACCGTCGGTTTCGTTGTTCCCAAAGGTGACCGCCCTACCTGGATAGTCCAAAAACTAACTGAGGTTGGGGTTGACGAGATCCACCTACTTTCGTCAGCTCGATCAGTTGTGAAGTGGGATGCACACAAGTCTGAGCAACAGCGAAGTCGACTACTTCGCGTCGCACGGGAAGCCGCGATGCAATCTAGACAGGTCAAAGTTCCAGTCATCCGAGACACACGCGAGGTCACCGAAGCGTTGTCGATGTTCGACGCGACACTCGCCCACCGTGGGGGCGACCAGCTCACCCTTAAACATCCCATCATCTACATCGGACCAGAGGGAGGATGGGAGCCAACTGAGACTGCTAATAGACCCACCGTGTCGCTAGGCCCATCAGTACTCCGAGCAGAAACAGCTGCGGTGGCCGCGGGTTCCGCGCTCGCGTTACTTCGCTCGAACTTGCTCGACAACCACTCTGCGTGAACTATGGTCGCAGATGTTCGAGTAGTGAAAAGGAGCGTACGTGGCCGAAATGACCTTGAGCGGCGACCTTATTGATGGCGAAAACTACAGCCTTCGAGTCGGTGAACGACTCCGGCTCGTTCGTCGCCAGAAACGCATGTCGCTTCAAGAAGTGGAGGCCGAATCCGGCCACGAATTTAAAGCATCTGTGCTTGGAGCCTATGAACGCGGCGAACGAGCAATTTCCGTGCCTCGACTCTCGCGACTCGCCCGCTTCTACGAAGTCCCTGTCGGCCAACTACTTCCCCGTGGTGACGGAATCACCGAGGATTCCGGCGCAATATTGGAGCGCCAAGTCACCATCAACCTAGACCGACTCGCGCGCGTACCGGGCGCCGAGGCCGC
>Ga0115002_10000292_pt1 | contig 73508 bp, 74 predicted proteins | sample ArcticOcean_MG_C_8_FD_89576 | JGI IMG/M metagenome (GOLD analysis project Ga0115002, IMG submission 89576) | Marine microbial communities from western Arctic Ocean - ArcticOcean_MG_CB11_86 | ecosystem: Environmental > Aquatic > Marine > Oceanic | place: Arctic Ocean: Canada Basin | collected... | reverse complement strand
GCAGAGAATGAACAAGGGCCGCTCCTGCGCGTCGACGCACAGGGGGAGATGCTCGGAGACGTGCCGGCCTATAACACCATCGCCGAGTTCCGGGGAACAGAGCTCCCCAACGAATACGTCGTGTTGTCGTCGCACCTCGACTCGTGGGACGGAGGCTCGGGAGCGACCGACACGGGAGCCGGGACCATCACGATCCTCGAAGCAATGCGGATCCTGAAGGAGGTGTATCCCAACCCTAAGAGGACCATCCTGGTCGGGCACTGGGGAGGCGAGGAGCAGGGACTGAACGGCTCGCGGGCGTTCGCGCAGGACAACCCCGATGTCGTCCAAGGCCTCCACGTTCTTCTCAACTTCGATATCGGCACGGGCCTCGTGAACGACATCTCCATGCAGGGAATGGCGGGGGCAGGAGCGCACTTCTCGCGTTGGTTCGCACAGATGCCGAGCGAACTCGCGGATCCGCTCAAGCTCACACTCCCCGGCGTTCCGGCCAGCGGCGGCACCGACCACGCATCCTTCCTATGCTACGGTGTGCCTGCGTTCCGTTTCGGGGGACGAAGCTGGGACTACCGTACCTATACCTGGCACACGAATCGGGACACGTTCGACAAGCTGGTCTTCGAAGAGGTTCGCCATAACGCGACCCTGATCGCAGCGATAACCTATCTGGCGGCGGAAGATCCGGAGCGCGTCTCGCGGGACCGGAGGGACGCCTTTCCGGTGGACGGCTCGGGCGAGAGCATGACGTGGCCGACCTGCCAGGACCCGGAGAGGGGCTGGCCGGGGCCGGGTGGGTAGAGGACGGATTGAGCCGCGCTTTTTGGTTCGGCCCCTACGGAATCACCGTCACAACCGCATCCCCCATCACCCCTTGGTCGAGTTCATTCCCTAGGCGATCCTGAACCGAAGCATGGAAGGTCCCCGACTCGCCAACCGACACGGTGATCGAGTCCGGACTGACCACCACACGGAACGTCTCGATCCCTACGTGCACGGGCACCGTTCCCGTGAACGATCCATGCCGGGCAGTCAGGACGGCCTCCCCTTCCCCACGCGCCACCACGAACAACCCTGACGCATCTCCATACCACTCTTGATCCACCCGACCCGGGTGACCAGTGAGCGGAGCGCGCCCACTGCGAACAAGGTGCCGAGGGTCAGCGCCGCCGCGATCGGGAACCGATCCTCAACCGTCCCCGGGAACAGATAGGCCACCAGTGGAATCGCACCGGCGATCACGAAGGCGAAGAACGTGGCCGTCCCGTGCCGAACCGCGAACGGCTCTTCAGGGTCCAGGCCACCGGACGCGCGCGCAGCCTCATCGGACCGAATCACAAGGACGTTGCTGGCGCCCATAGAGAACCCGTCGGCGAATAGGTTGGCGAAGCCGAGGATCAGAATGGTCCGAACCGGCAGCGCGGCCTCGGCCACGCCGGCGACCACGGGGAACGTGGTGATGATCCCGTCGTTGGCCCCATAGACGAGGTCACCCAGGTAGTGGCGCGCCAGACCGTGCAGGGACCGAGGCTCGTGGTCGTTCACGAGGTCCTCAAGAGATTGAGGGTGTGATTTCAATTTACACTTCCCATCTTACCTAGGTTCTAAAGCGGCCCCATCTTGTTGGGGCCCTTAGCCGTCTAGGAGACTTTCGAACACCAGGCCGTTATCAGATGAGCACACTCATGAAGAAGCCACTGGCCTACGTCATCGCCGTGTTGTGGACCGTCGCCTCCCCTCTGCTTCCCGGGATCGGGTCACAGGCCGCGGCGCAGGAGGAGACGTCCCGCGCGACCCTCGAAGCGACAGCCTTCCTCAAGTGGCGCGAGATCGGACCCGCCGTAGTCGGCGGACGCATCAGCGACCTGGCGGTGGACGAGGCCGATACCCGCAACATCTACGTTGGCACGGCGACCGGCGGAATTTGGAAGAGCACGAACCACGGCACGACCTGGACGTCCGTGTTCAACCACGAATCCACGGCTTCCATCGGCGACGTCACGCTGGCGCCCTCGAACCCCAACGTGGTGTGGGTCGGCACGGGTGAGGCGCAGAATCGCCAAAGCTCCCCCTGGGGAGACGGCGTCTTCAAGTCGATGGACGGTGGACGTACCTGGACCAACCTTGGCCTACAGGAGACCCGCCACATCAGTCGTATTCAGGTCCACCCCCGTAACCCCGACATCGCCTACGTGGCGGCGGTCGGCAACCTGTGGCGGTCGAACCCGGAGCGCGGCGTCTACAAGACCACCGACGGAGGAGCGACCTGGGACTTGGTCCTCTTTATAGACGATGAGACGGGCGCCATCGACTTGATCATGGATCCGGACGATCCCAATACCCTGTTCGCCGCCATGTACCAGCGCCAAAGGACGGCCTGGGGATTCAATGGCGGCGGACCGGGAAGCGGCATCTACCGCACACTGGACGGCGGCGGCGCATGGCAGCACCTGGAGGATGGCCTTCCGGACGGCGACCTGGGACGCATCGGGCTCGACGTGTACAAGCGGGACGGCAACTTGGTCTTCGCCACCGTACAGGCCCGCCGAGGCCAGACGGGCGTCTACGCCTCGAGGGACAGAGGTGACACTTGGGAGAAGCTCTCCAGCACGAATCCCCGCCCGATGTACTTCAGCCTGATCAGGGTCGACCCGAACAACTCCGAGCGGGTCTATGTGGGCGGTCAGAACCTGATGCGATCCGACGACGGCGGACGGACGTTCACCGCCGACGGCGCCCGCAACGTACACCTCGACCACCACGCCCTCTGGATCGACCCGGCGAACTCGAACCATCTCCTGCTCGGAAGCGACGGTGGTGTGTCCGGCTCGTTCGACGGATCCGAGACGTGGCGGTTTTACGACAACCTGCCTGTGTCCCAGTTCTACGAGATCGGGTACGACACCCGGAATCCCTACTGGGTGTGCGGCGGCCTTCAGGACAACGGAAGCTGGTGTGGTCCGAGCAACACGCTCGACAGCCAAGGTATCCGCAACGCGGACTGGCAGAACATCAGCGGCGGGGACGGATTCTACGTCCAGATCGACCCCGAGGACTCGACCGTGCTGTACTCCGAGTCCCAAGGGGGCCGGGTGAGTCGGATCGACCTCGATACCGGGGAACGCACCTCAATTTCTCCGACGGCCAACTTCGACCTAGAAGAGGGCTCTCCCGACAGGAAAGACTATCCGTCGGAGGACGACCCCGATCCGGAGGACGCGACCTACCGCTTCAACTGGAACACACCGACGCTCCTGTCCGTACACGACCGCAACACCGTATACACGGGCAGTCAGATGCTCATGCGCAGCGCGGACAAAGGCTACACCTGGAACCAGATCAGCCCCGATCTGACCTACGACATTGACCGGTCCCAGCTGCCGATCATGGGGGTGTTGCCGACCGACTCGATGATCTCCCGCCACGACGGTGTCTCGACGTACAGCGCGCTCACCACGGTAGGGGAATCGCCCACGAACCCTGACATGCTCTACACCGGCAGCGACGACGGTCGGGTCATGAGCACACAGGACGGCGGCGCTACCTGGGTCGACCTGACACCGGGCATCGCGGGGGTGCCTGCCAACACCTACGTGAGTCGAGTCGTGGCATCGGGTGTCAGCGAAGGCCGCGTCTACGCGACGTTCGACGGTCACTACTCGGGCGACTTCGCTGCATACGTCTACATGAGCGACGACTTCGGTGCCTCGTGGAAGTCGATCACCACGGGGCTGCCCGCCTCGTCCGTGAACATTCTGGCCGAGCACCCGGATCAGGAGAACCTGCTCTTCGTCGGGAACGAGGTGGGTCTGTACGTGTCGACCGATCGCGGTTCGAACTGGTCACCTCTCATGAACGATCTTCCCACGGTTCCGGTGGACGACATCAAGATCCATGAGGACCAGAACGACCTCATTATCGGAACGCACGGCCGGGGTATCTGGGTGCTGGACAACATTGCCCCGCTCGAAGAATTGGCTGCCGGATCGGTCCGGGCCGATTCGCCGTATCTGTTCCGGGTCGGACGAGTGGTCGATTGGAGAAATTTCCGGAATCAGGAATGGACCGCATCAGGGGAATTTCGGATTCCCAATCCGAGAAACGGTGCGAGGATCCGGTATTGGATTCCTGAAGAGGCGATGGCCACGGACGATGGTGACGACTCGGGCGAGGGCGACGACGATGCGGCCCACGACGAGTCGGGTGATCCCGACGGCGACACTACCACCCTGGACATCAACGTGATGACGGCCACCGGCCAGGAACTCCGCACCCTAGAGGGGCCGTCCACTCCGGGAGCACATGAAGTCATCTGGGACTTCCGTCTGGATCCGCCCTACGCAACGCCAGGGGATACAGGCGGTGGGGGCGGTGGCCCAGTCCAAGGCCCCAAGGTGCTTCCCGGCGTCTATCAGATCCAAATAGAGTCCGGTGAGACCACCATGCTGGGTGACTTGGTCGTGAGGCAGGATCCTCGCATCGAGGTGTCGCGCCCAGACCTGGCCGCCCGACAGGCAGCTATCATGTCCGCCTACGACCTAGAAGGGACCGTCTACGAGGCGAGTCAGGCCGTTTTGCGCCTGCGCGACCAGTTGGGCGACGTGGACGACCTACTCGGCGACGCCGATTCACCGCCCAAGGCTCTAGGTGAAGAGGTGGCGGCCATCCGAGAGAAACTCGGCGATATCAGCGACGAGCTGGACCGCCTGTCGGTGCGCCGGACCCGCTCGGCCATGGAAGGGTCGACCACGCTGCCTACCGAGGATCAACTTCAACTCGTCGATAAGGCCTGGGACGAGACCCCCGCCCTGATCACGCAACTCAACGCGGTGATCTCGAACCTAATGCCGGCTCTCAACCGGGGTCTGGGCGATGCGCACATCCGCGCCGACCCCGGAGAGCTAGTCGAGATTCCGACACGCGGGGGACGCTGACGGCGCGCTGAAGAATCACCATGAGTCTCGTCCTGAGCGTCGCGCTGGTGGTCTTGGCGCTTCCACCGGTGGAGCTTCAACAACAGACTGCTGAGCAGCAGCGGGCCGCATTCGACACGGTCGGCCTGGCCAACTATGTCGCCTCCGTGAGTCTCGCGGGGCAGTTGCCCGAGGTGGCGGTGGTGGTGGTCGGGCCCGATGGGCTCATCTTCGAGACGCACATCAAGACCGCCTCGGGCGCAACGGCGGGTGCCGAGGCTCGGGCTAGGACCGACGACCGTTTCTACCTCGGCGCGGTCTCGGAGATGTTCACCGCCTTCGCCGTCCTGCGCCTTGTGGACGATGGCTTGCTCAATCTGGACTATCCCATTCATGACTACCTGCCCGAACTGACCCTCGGCGATCCGGCGCGAACTCAGCGCCTGACCGGCCGACATCTGCTCGGCCATCGCAGCGGGCTCCCGCGGATCGGGTATTACAACCGCCGACTTCAGACCCGAGGACAGTTCGAGTACGCAACCTTTGTGCGTGAACCGGGCCAAAGATTCGACCCTTCGAGCCTCGACTATCTGATCCTGGGCAGAGTCGTGGAGGCCCTGTCCGGGCAGCGGTACTCGGCCCACGTGTCGGAGCACGTCCTCTCGCCGGCTGGCATGCAGCCCCTGAGATCTCTCGCCGGAACCGCTCGGGGCGAGAGACTCGTGGACGGGCACAGCTACCTGTTCGGACGGCCGTTGGCGACCCGAGCCCAGGTCTTTGCCGACGGCATGGTGCCGGCCACGCACATCTCCACCAGCGCCGTGGACCTGGGAGGTTTCCTTTCCTTGCTACTTGATCAGGGGCGAGTAGAGGGCCAGCCGTTGCTGTCGACCGCGAGCGTGGATGCCCTAATACCCGGTGGCGGCGATCACACCGACAACGGGCCTGTGGACGGAGTCGCCGGAAGATGGAAGCCGGTCCGCGGCGCCGAAGAACCAGCCTGGTATAGGGAGGGTGTGAGTCCAGGATTCCACGCCGTTGTCGCCCTGGTTCCTCAGCAGGATCTGGGCATCGTCATCCTCGCGAGTCGAGCGGGTGGGCCGGGACCCAGCGCGGCGTTGGCACTCTTGTCGGGTGTGGTCGATCACGCGGCGGGTCAGTCCCCGCGACCCTACTTCCCGTGGGAGCGCGTTCTGCACATCGCGCTCTTCGGGCTGGTAGTCGCGTCGATCCTGCGCACGTTCCTCTGGTATCGACGATGGAAGGTGATGGGACGACCCACAGCCACAGCCCACACCCCAATCATCATCGGGTTGCTGGCTGGAGAGGTGGTCCTATCCGCCGCGCTGCCGTTGGGGGTCATCCTCGGCGCCGCGAAGATGTCGATCGGGGCGTTGCTCCATCTCTACCCCGACCTGGGTGTGGCAGTCATCATCTTCCCCATCAGCGTCATTCCGGCGGCGGTTTGGAGAACGCTCGTCCACTCCGAGAGGTGGCGACGGGGGCCCAACCCGGCGGCGTCCCAGGGTTAAGGCCCGTTCCGGGTCTAGTTGTCACCGCGAATCACAACCGCGACATTCGTCGCCCCTTGTTTTGATGGTCCGAAAAAGAGGCCCGGCCCGATTCACCAAGAGTGACCGTGAACCTGGATGAGATCTAGGCAGTCATCGACAGCGCAAAGTCGCGAGGTACGGGTCCGCTCCAGAAGTATATCCGTGGCAGAATGCCGAAGGCCTCTCCGCAAGAGGTAGACGATGCAGCCGAAGTCGCGCTGGAAATTATCAAGACGGTCCCGGTTTTTCTCGCAATGGCAGTGCAGGAGGCCGACGACCGTAAGCTGACCGCGGTCGTACAGCCGGTGCTCGATCGGGCGGTTCGGTATTTCCTTCATCCCATCGACATCCTGCCGGAAATGACCCTGGGGCTCGCTGGACTCCTGGACGATACCTACTTGGTGCTACGCACTATGCAGGTGCTCGAAGAGGGTCCTGAACCGTTCGTGAAATGGGATTTTGAGCATCCGACGACGTTCATACGTAAGCTGCTCGGTGAGCGAATTAGCCAGCAACTCGATGCCCTCTCGGCCATCGCTTTCGAAGCGAGTTGCGGGTACGCCGAGGCAGTTGTGGCACAAGGAACCGTTCGACGCCTGAGTACTACTCCATAACCACGGTGCCGTCCGACGTCACACGGGCCGCACGGCCATCGACTAGGCGGTCGAAATTTTCTCTGGAGAGGGCCACCAGCGGAGGAGCCTTTCCATACAGCTCGTCAGCTACGATGGCCGTAAGTGCAAGAAAGGAGTCGGTCCCGACGGTCACCAATGCTGCGGGCGCCGTACCCGCTCGGATGGCCTCCAAGAGCACGGCCGTGGTGGTACTGGAGCCCCGCGTACCCGGAATGGCGAGGATGCGGCCAGCCGCGTTCTTCCCGGAGAGCGGGTGACGGCGGTCGATCACCTCCCCCGTGCTGGAGTCGTACCCTCCCCAAAAGCTCAGGGGCTCGTCGGACACCAATAGGTTGCCGGCGGCGTCACCTGGAATCAGCGGGCGGCCAGCCAGGACAATCTCATCCTCCGATGTCATCAGTCGCCCCAGAGGGTGTGGTCACGAACCACGGATCCGACCACAGCCGACTCCACGCAGTCCTGAGTGGATCCGTAGGCCATCGTCCGATCGAGAAGCCCCGGAGTGTAGTAGGCGTACTTGGCCGAGTTGGTCATCAGGACTTGGATCTGCTCTGGCAACATCGGGGTGGTCAGGATGCACGTGTCGACGGTCACCTCGCCGCCAAAGTCCTCGAGCGGGCCGAGGAGTCCCGCTTCCTGGGCGATGAGCTTCACGCCCCTGCCTGTCGTCACGAGAAAGCGCACGTCGGGATGTCGGCGCCTCCCTTCCAGAAGCGGAGCGAGTACCTTGAACTCGTCCAACGAAAAGTGAGGGGAGCCCAGAACGACCATATCCAGCCGATCACCCTCCGATGTGGAAAGCTGGTCGCGGGCGGCTCGGAGGTCGTCCATTCCGACGTCTAGGACCTGTTCGGGTTCTTTCCCCTGGAGGGCGGCCTCCAGTGTGGGGGCCTCGGGCGTGACGCCCACCCAGTGGAACAGTGCGACTGCTCCAGATGACGCCGTGGCGGCACCGAAGGCCTTGAGCTGATCCTCCGTCGGCTGGACGTGCAGTCCCTCCAACACCGCGATCCGATCAGCCGCCACCTTGCCCACGAGATGCCCCACCACGGGATACAGCTCGTCGGCCGCCAGCAGAGCGGTGGGGATGTCGTGGAAGCGGAACAGCACCTGTCCCGCCCGGTTCTCGGTCAGGTGGAGTCCGATTTCGGGTACACGGCCCGTGATGGCGGCGCAGATGTCCAGAAGGTCCGGATAGCGCTCCGTGCGGGCCCCCAACACCGAGTTGGCAAATACGATGGCGCTCGACTCACCCCAGGCGATCTGGTCTCCGAAGGCGGGTCGGGCCTCCGTCTGGTAAGGGGCGCAGGTCCAGGACGGGATACACCCCATGCTCTGGTAGGCAACCATTTGGCGACGCGCCTTCTCGGCCCACTCGGGAGGCACCGCCCAGTCCTTCCAACTGTGAGGGTCTACGCCGGCCACGTTCAGCGTGGACGGGACGGCGACCTTGGCACCCAAGCTGGCGAGCCGCTCGGCGTACTCGAGCGTGGCGTCGCCCATATAGAGCGAGCTGTCGATATGCGCGGCAACCACCGGGATGAGCCGCTCGGCTTCCTGCACCTCTGCCATGCGGACCAGAATGGACATGGCCATGCGAGCGCCTTCACCCTGTCCGCCCTCCAACAGGGATCGATCGGACGCCTTAAGTTCGAGTGTCATGCGACCAGACTAGATGGCTCCCGTGATGCCGGGCAACCTTTGCCGTACGGACGACGACACACCGACAGGGCGATCTTGCGAGAGAAGCCGCCGAGCCGACCTAATCCTCCTGAATTCCAATCCGCTGGACGATGTCGCGAATGTGGCCGACCGCGAGGGCGTGATGGTGCGTGGCCGGTGACTCGCCGACAGCTACATCCAAGGCCAGCTGGACGAGATCGCGCAGAGGTTCGCGACGGACTAAGGACGCCGGGTCGGACCCTGCATAGGACCAGGCTCATTCGTGATCAAGCCACTTCGTGCACCTGTTCTATGCCGGCGCTGACCAACCTCCACTGAAGTCGTATCTAATCTAGGATGGGCATCGGCACGAGGCCGGATTCGCGGATTTCAGCGGTGACCTGGCCCCGACCTTCGGCGGCTCGCCGGAGCACGACATGCCACCCGGCCGACGACGTTCCGGGGGCTTCCCCGAACGGTCAATCACGTTCGCGTCGGCTCCCGCCCTAGTACCGCCAGCTCGTCAGGTCCGCTCCCGGGGGCGATCCGTCACGCAGAAGCTCGAGGATCCGAGGCACATACATCGTGTTGTAGCGCAGCCTCGAGATGTGGTTTCCGTTCTCTTGGTCGCCATTCCAGCAGTGCTCGGCCCGGTCCCCGTAGTCCACCTCGCCCCCGTAGTACGGGTTGGCGGTGCCCTCGAGGAAATCCTCGGTGAGATAAACGGCGTTGTTCAGGTAGTAGTTGTCCATGTCGCCCACATAGATGTGGACCTTCCCTTCGAGCTTCGGCCCCAGCGTGGCCCAGTCCCGTTCCATGATGTACCTGAGATCGAAGTTCTCTCTCCAATACTCGGCCACGATAGGATCGATGACGCCGGTACGCTTGTCCCAGATCGGTGCCGGGTATCCGTCTTCGGCCATCGGCGAATAGACGGCCTGCCAGATATCCCACTGCTGCCCCGAGCGACCCCGCGTCGCCAGCGCCAACTCCACGTGGTTGTCGTCCTTTACGGATCTGTCTACCACGCCCAACCAGTTGCGACGTCCGGCCCGCTCGGTCCTCTTGAAGGGGCCGTCCATGAAGTAGGCGTTCTCGTCCTCATAGAGGTCGATGAGGGTGAACGCCCGGAAGTCGATGGGATCGGGGCAGGCCGCGAAGGCGCCACCGTACTCGTCGGGGTACATGACCTGAACCGCCAGTGCTTCCCATCCACCGGTCGAGCCTCCATACGTGAAGCGAGACCAACCTTCGCCGATTCCGCGGAAGCGCTCTTCGATGTACGGAATGAGCTCGTAGGTGATGGCGTCCCCATACGGACCAATGTTTGCAGAGTTCACCGCGTAGGAGTCGTCGTAGTAGGGGTTCGCATGCTGCACCGAGATGATGATCATCCGGGGAAAGTAAGGCCCGATCCACCTCTGATAGAAATCATAGGCTTCCTGCTGCTGGGTGCGGTTGTAGCCATCCACGCCGAAACGGGCGCTGAAGGTCGGCTCCAGATCCGGATCGGGCGGCTCCGTACGGAAACCACCGAAGTCGGCCGGGAAGTGGCCGTGGAAGACGACGAGGGGATAGCGCGCCTCCGGATGCTCCTTGAAGCCCTCGGGGAGCAGCACATTTGCGCCGAGATGCATGGGCCGTCCCCAGAAATCGGTGAGCAGATCACTCTGGATCCGCACGTGCTTCACGTAGTCGGTGTCCTCTGCCCCCGCGATGGGTGGAATCTCCTGGTCGAGTTCAATGGCGAGGTGCTCCCCGGAAGACGGATCCACCGTGACCCAACGGGGCGTGCTGTACAGGTTGCCGGGAGCGCGTTGCCACTGCTGTCCTTCACCTCGGTCCATGGGCAGCTTGACGGTCTTGCCGCTGGCCAGGTTGAAGATCTCGTATTTGTGGAGGACCGCCTGCACCCAATACTCGCCCGCGGGCATGTCAGACAGGCTCTCGATCGGGAACCCGAACACTCCCGAATCAATGACCGCTTCACCCCCGGGGGTCAGGCCATTCACGTCGACGCCGAGCACCATCGGGCCGGTGGGGCCGGAATTCACCTGAAACCGAGGCTCCGAAGCTTCGTTCGTGCTGAGGATCAGGATGACCCGCCCGTCGAGTGGTTCGGAGCCCAACGACTCCGCAAACGAGACACCGAACGTGGTGGACCCTCCGCCGGAGCAGGCGGTGAGTATCAGGAGCGCACAAAACGGAACGGCGGCGGGCACTGCGAACCAGCGTCGATCGGACATCTCACCTCTAATTTGTGGGCCGGTCGTTTCGGTGCGACATCCGGCCGGGTTGTTGGTGTCTTCTACCCCCCCACCACCCTCGCATGTGTGATCACGTCGCCCTCGGCGACCAAGTCCGCGGTGTCCATTCCCCTCACCACCTCGCCGAATATCGTGTAGTTGTGGTCGAGCCGGAGGTTGTCAATGAGGTTGATGAACATCTGACCGTCCGCCGTATCCCTGCCGCGGGTCGAGGTGCCGACGGTGCCACGCCAGTGAGACCGCATCCCCAACTCGTCCCTCGCGTAGGCAGCGTCACCGTGGAACTCGTTCGCGCCCGGACTACCTCCCTGCAGCACGAAGTTCGTGACGACGCGATGATACGTGAGCCCATCCAGCTCACCGGCTCGGGCGAGGCGCACAAAACGGGCCGTATGCGTTGGGGCATTGCGTCCCAGAATCTGGATCTCGATCTCACCGCCCCGGGCCATCTCCAGCACCACCCGAGTCTCATCCAAGGCATCGACTTCTTCGGGAGAAGGAACGGGTGTGCGGACCACAGGGTTGGGCCGGGCCTCCCGGTCTTCGCCGGTCCATTGGCCCAGGATCTCGGCCACGCGCTCGGCGAGCACCGGATCATAGTCGGTGAGGTAAGGCTCCAGGTCACCCACCCGGCCTTCACCGCCAAGCTCAGCCACCCGGTTTAGTATGGCCATCCGAGGATCACGCGCCGTCTGCCGTCGCCCCTGAGACGTCGTCGACAGCGCACCGAGTAGTGCGTCCACGGCATCCGGATTGGGGGAACCCTCCAGCAGTCGGGCCGCTGTCATGAGGAGCAACCCGTCCGATTGATCCAACTGGGCGATCAGGACCCCGTCTGCTCTCCGGCCCCGCATGGTCGCGAGCCCCTGGATGGCCGCAGTGCGGACATTCGGGACAGCGTCGGCGGCTAGTGTCTCAAGCACTCCGCTGTCATTGACTACAGCGGCGGTCCTCGCCGCATAAGCCCGCGCGAATGGGCTGGCGTGCTTCGCGAAGGCGCCGAGGAGTACCCTAGCGCGGTCCGGGGACACCGAAGCCAAAGAGACCAACGCGTGCGCCGACCGGTGCCAGTTGGCGGCGCCGGAGGTCTCGTGCCCCGCGGTGATCCCGGAGAGAAGCTCAATCTGCCCATCACGATCCGCACACATCTGCGCCAACAGATCCAATCCCGCTATCGCTACATGGAGATCGGGATCGACCGCGGCAGAGAAAAGGCTCGGGCACTCAGCGTTACCCGGAGAACGGGCAGCAAGCGCCCGAACGGCTTCCACGCGAACCCGCGGCGAAGCGTCATCCAGACCCTGCACCAGAAACTCCGGACCTACCTCAGAGGCAGCCTCACGTCCCGCGATCGTCACGGCGATCCGCCGCACGTCAGGGTCGTCGTCTTCTAGGGCCGCCTCGAGAGCAGCAGCCGACGGGTTGCCGTGCCAAGAGAGCGCCAACATGGCCGTGCGACGTACGCGCGCCGCGCCGTCCGAGTCGGCCGCCCCGGAACGTCCGTACACCGCCAGTTCCTCGAGCCGATCCACAGTGGTGTCCGAGAGCCCCCCGGAGCCTAGCCCGCGAGATTGGGACTCGAGGCCGAGCACGGCCCCCGTGAGCGTCGGCAAGCCGGGCTCTTGGGTGAGCTGCGCCAGCATCTGCTCAGCAGCGGACGCTCGATCGGCCGCGCGATACTGTATCCGTCCCAGAGTCCGTCCCACCACACCACGCACGGAAGGGTCCGACTCGTTGGCGAGATGCGCGAAGAGCAGATCGGCCACCCCATCTCCGTCGGTACCGAAAACGGCCTGGCCGAGTGCGTTCACCGCCTCGGCCCTGACGCCCGCGTCGGAGGACGCGAGGAGAGGCGCGATCAGGCCGATGCTCTGCGGCTGCTCAAGGCGCCCCACGGAACGCACCGCCAGCCGTTGGATATCGGTGTTCGTCGAGGCCAGACCCTGCTTGAGCGGCTCGAGTCCGTCGGGGCCGGCGGCCCTGGCGTCCTCGGCATCGATGATCGCCGCTCTCAAGGCGACCTGAGACCTGTCTCCACACCCCACGAGCGAGAGCGTGCCCGCCACAAGGAGTGATGCAATCCAAAGGCTGCCCGGGGTCCTCACAGGCCCAACAACCCAACGGCGTTCCCAGATTGCACCCGAGCCTCGTCTTCGGGAGACAGCCCGAGCTGGGAGATCGCAGACTTCATCTTCTCTAGACTACCGATCATGTGCGGGTAGTCGCTTCCCGCGATCACGTGATCGGCTCCGGCAAAGTCCAGCGCCAGCTTCAGACAGGCGGGGTCGAAATTCACAGTGTCGAAGTAGAATTCGCGAAGGTATTCGGTGGGATGACGGGAAATGTTCACGCGGCAACGCGGGAACGCCTCGAAGCCACGATCCAGCCGTTCGGCGAGAAACGGAATCGCGCCCCCGGTATGACAGAGAGCCCACCGAATTCCGGGAAAACGCTCCGGAATGCCCGCATAGATCAAGTGTGCCGTGGCCAAGGTGGTATCCATCAAGAAGCCCACTAGGGGCATCAGCATGAACTCTTCCATGGCCTCGACCCCGACCGGATAGGTTGGGTGGATATAGATCAGGGCTCCAGCGTCGTTCGCCCTCTCGTACAGAGGCCAAAAACGCTCATCGGCCAAAGGTACACCACTCGCGTTGCTGAAGAGCATGACACCTGGAAATCCCAGCTCGCCGACTACGCGGTCGAACTCTTGGGCAGCAGCAGCCGGGTTGTTCAAGGGCAGGTGCCCAAGAGGTGTGAAACGATCGGGATGGCGATCCCGGGCGTTCGCCAGACCGTCGTTGATGATCATAGCCAACTCTGCAGCCCGCTCTGGAGACTCGATACTCGTCCCAGGGGCCGTGAAGGTGATCACCTGACGGCCGACGCCAGCCTCATCTAAAACATTCTTCCTGAAATCGATGTCGCGATGGCCGGGAACGATGACGTTGTAGTCACCCGGCGAATGAAGAACCGGATTACCCTCTTCGTCCTCGGTGATGCGGAAGTTGCTCGGCCCTGAACGGATGGCATCGAGGAACTCCGGCGGGAAGAAATGATTGTGAAAGTCGATGATCATGCAGCGGTCTCAGGAAGAATGCGGTCAGGTTTGGCCCAGAAACGGTACACGGGGTAGCCGACGGCCACCATACCGAGGCCGAGAGCGCTCTCGACCGGGTCGTTGATGACTTGGTTCAAGACGATGGCAAAGGCGGCGATCGCAAACAACGCCGGCGCCCAAGGATAACCCCAGGCGGAGTAATCCCGAGTGACCCCTGGACGGCGGCGGAGTATGAAGAGCCCGATGGCCATAAGGCCGAAGAAGATCCACTCGGTGTAGACTACGCGAGTGAAGAGCGCGCGGTAGGTGCCTGTCCCCACCAGTACAGAGGCCCAAAGGGCTTGAAGCACGATGGCGCGGTGGGGCGTGTGGTATCGTGGGTGCAGCTCAGCGACCCACTTAAACAGCATCCCGTCCCGCGCCATGGCATAGTACACGCGCGGCCCGGACAGAACGATTCCAGCCAGGGCACCGAACGCCGAGAACATGACCAGTCCGGTCATCGCTACGCCGCCGGCATACCCGAACACCATTTCGGCGGCATCAGCCGCAACACGGTCGGAGGCAATCACGGTTTCCAGCGGGAGCACGTAGAAATAGACCGCGTTGAGAGCTACGTAACACACGGTCACAGTGGCCACACCCCAGGCCAGCGCGCTGGGGATGGTCTTGGTCGGATCGACCGTCTCCTCGGCGTTGTACGTCACCATGTGCCAGCCGCCGAATGCGAATAGCCCCGCCACGAGCGCCATAAGGAAGTCAGAGAAGGTGCCGCCGCCCAGGAGCCCGCCACCGGACGCTGCGGTCTCCCCGGCAAGGTCAGCCGCTCCAGCGAGACCCGCGGCCCCAGCCACAACCGGCGACTCGCCCAGCGAAAAACCCAACGCCACGATCAGGACGATGGCCAACACCTTGATCAACGTGAACGCGGCCTGCAGGTCACTTCCCTGCTTGACCCCGAAGTAGTTGACCGCCGAGATCGCGAGGATCGTCGAGATCGCCACGGCTCGGGTGCCGACCGGACCCAACTCCACCAGGAAGCCTACGTAAAACGCAAACACCATCCCGATCGCCGCAATGATGCCGGAGTGCATGGTCCAGAACATGGCCCAGCCCCACAAGAACCCCAGCCAGCCGCCGAACGACTCCCGAAGGAAAGCATACACCCCACCGCTCTCGGGAAAGGTCGAGGCGAGCTCGGCCGTGACCAGTGCACCGATGAGCGTGAGCCCGCCCGCCACCAACCACACGAGGGCTGCACCGGTAAGAGATGGTACCTGCCCGGTGACCTCCGAGGGCTGCACGAAGATCGCCGTGCCGATGATCGTTCCCACGACCATGGCGGTGGCGTGAGGAAGCCGGATAGCACGAGCCAGTCCGACCTTGTGGTCCTCGCTCATAAGGGCGCCCTAGATAATCTCCGTATCTACGTTGGTCTCACCCTCCGAGCGCGCAATGATTGCCGCGCCGCATGAGTCGCCGAACACGTTGACCGCCGTGCGATACATGTCGAGCGGTCGGTCGATCGCGAGCATCGAGCCGACGATCGCGTTCACCTCCGGCCCCTCCAGGCCGATCTGACCGAGCACGATAAAGATGATCACGAGTCCGGCGGAGGGCACCGCAGCCGCGCCGATCGATGCGGCCAGCGCGGTGAGGACGACGACGGCCTGCGTGGCGAGAGAGAGGTCAAACCCCAGCACCTGGGCGATGAAGAGCGCCCCGATGCACTCGAAGACTGCGGTACCGTCCATGTTGACGGTCGCGCCCATCGGGAGCACGAATGAGGTGATCTTGTTCGAGACGCCGACTTTCTCCTCGACGGCCCTCATCGTGACGGGCAGGGTGGCGCCCGACGAGCTGGTCGAGAAAGCGACCAAGAGCGGCTCCCGCATATTCGCGAAATGGATCCGCGGCTTGATCCGTCCGAGAAAGATGAGGAGCAGCGGGAGCGTGACGAAGAAATGGATCGAGACGCCGGAGAAGATGGTGATCGCGTAGAGGGCAAGCGGCCGAAACGCATCGAATCCGGTGGTCCCCACCATCCTCGTGATGAGCGCGAAGACGCCGATGGGAAGGAACTTGATGATGCCTGACGTGAGGACCATCATCGCGTGGAAGAGCGCGTCAAAGGTGTCCGTGAGGACTGTGCGGGCTTTCCCCGGCAGAGTCGCGATCGAGGCGCCGAAGACGATGCAGAAGAAGATGATCGCCAGCATGTCGCCGGCCGACGTCGCCTGAACGACGTTCTCCGGGACGACGTCGAGCAGTAGTTCGACCGCGGAATCGGGCGTCTGCAGGTCCGGCAACTCTCCGGCCACGACGTCGACCATGTTCGCGCCCACTCCCGGCCGGATCAGGTTGACCATCATGAGCCCCACCATCGCCGCCAGAAAGCTCGACAAGACGTAGTAGCCGAGTGTCTTGCTGAAGAGCCGCCCGAGCGCGCGACCACCACCAACCGATGCCACCCCTGAGATGATCGACGTGAGCACCAGCGGCACGATAACCATCCGCAGGAGCCTCATGAAGAGGTCGCCGATCCAGCCGATCTGATCGGCCGCCGGCGCGCCGAAGATGGTTCCGGTCAGAGCGCCGAGCCCCATCGCGACCAGCACCTGCCAGTGAAGTTGGCGGTACCAGGGTAGGTCCGGATTGTGCTCCATGGTGGTCGACCTTTTAGGTTCGGGGGGTCCCTGGGACCGGTGGGCCGCAAGAATAGGCGGCTCTCACTCCGCCTGCAACTCACCTATCCGGGTAGGTAGGCACATATATCCGTTCTTCACAGAATGCTGAGAGACTCTGAAGCTCGCCGAAGATAGACGGTGGGAAGGACTCCCGACAGCTAGCCGGACAGCCGGGTCAGCGCCTCCTTGGCGCGAGCCATCTCGTCCTCAATGAGCAATCCCTCATCGGCCCCATCCAGCAGCCTGAGGAATCGTTCATACGCCCGGAGAGCCCCCGTTGTCTCGTTGACACGCTCCAACGCGCGCCCCAGTTCATAGTGTCGGAGCACTTCATAGTGGAGGTCCGGCCACAGCACGTCGCGAAGCAATCGACGTCCCTCTTGGGCGGCGGGACCCCAGGAGGCCATGGCAGCGACCAATCTGAAAGAGATGGCAGCGCCGGCCCCCAAGGCCCCCAGATGGTCGTTGGGAGCAGTGTTCACACCTGATTCGGTCCAGCGCCCGGCCTCGGTCAGCCCGTTCCGCATCCGCTCGATCGCGGCTGATGTGTCGCCGGCAAGGAGGAGCGCCCACCCTGCCGCCGCGCCAACCAATCCGGAAGCCACCGGGATCTGCCCTTCGGGCACTTCCTCGAGTCGTACTTCGGCTAGGGCTGATTCACCTGAAGCAACGTCTCCAGAGGCAAAGTGTGCCAACGCGAGGAGCAGGTCGATGTCCCAACGGCCCAATGAGTCTGAGTCCTCGCGGCGATCGAGACCACGTGAGATCGCGGCCGGATCGATGAACCCTGCCACGGCAGGAGCGTGCGTGAGGTGATCTCTAATCACTGAAGTCGGCACCACGTCGAGTCGGGCCGTGTCCTCCGCGGCGTCTATCCGGCCGGTCGCGGTGAGCAGCATCGTGCGGATCCTCCAGAGCGCCACCTTACGCTCGGCCGGCACGAGCCTGATCACCTTGTCGAGCCCATCCGTGTAGTCGGATGGACCACCGGCATCGACCCTAAACGCACCGACCGTATAGGTGAACGCCGAACCCACGTCCACCATGAGTTCGCGAGCTACATCCGCTCGGGCCTCGGGATCGTCCCACAGCGCTGTTCCGGCGCGTCTGAGCTCCACAGCCCGTCGTAACCCAGTGACTTCCGCCATGCCCAAATAGCGCTCGAACCGATCCCGATCCCCGAACTGAAGCGTAACTTCGATAGGATGGATAAGGCCGGCCGTCATCGTGGAGTCCACGGCTAGCAGACGCTCCACTGGCTCGACCAGCTCCTCGAGTCCGAGGCCGTAGAGTGGGCGCTGGTGAAAACCGATCTCCGCCATCAGGTGGAGCGCCTCTAGGTCGTCCGGATAGGCCTCGAGAAATGCCTGGAGTGAATCAACAGCTGTCCGGTCCCCGATATCCTGCCCCGCCCTCCAACGGGCCGCGACCAACCGCCGACGCCGTTCGGGAAGTCGATCCGGGAGTCTCTGAGCCGCCTCGACGTTGAGGCCCGCGTTCTCAGTGAAGACACCGTCTGCCCACCCATAGGTGTCAGCGAGCCGGGCATAGCTGAGCGCAAAGGTGTTGTCCGCCGAGACGGCCCGGCTGAATGACGCTGCCGCAGCCCGCCACTGACCCCGCCGGAAGAGCGCCTCACCCCGGAGGTAGTGCTTCATCGCCTCCGAGTCGTCCGTGGTGACGCCCCCGATATCTGACACAGGAGCCGCCTCACGGGACCGCCAAACGCGCCGGACCAGGTCGTCCGTCAGTGCGTCCACGAGGCTGGGCAGGTCGTCGGCTCGCCCTTCGGCGTGAGCCTCGGCGATCTGCCAGCCATCGACCCGACGAAGACTGGCCGATACTTCGAGCTGGGCCCCCCGAGCGACCACACTCCCGGTCAGCACAGACGCGGAGCCCCGCCCCAGCGCAAGGATCGCCGGAAGATCCTCGTCCGTGGGTCGTCCGGCCTCCCGGAAGCGCCGCGCCATGATGCGGGCGTTGGGAGTGTTCATGACGCCGGTGCCCTCCAGCGCTATGGCGAGCAGGTCGGGCATACCCTCGGCCAAGTGGTTGGCGCCCTCGCCTGCTACCGTGAACGGCAGCACGGCGACCACCTCTGCTCCGCTGGAGACCATTCCGTCACTCGGCTTGAGTCCCCAAAGAGCTAGTCCGAGGAGAGCTAGGCCCACCGCAAGGGCGTCCGCATAGCGGCTGACTCGCAGAGATCCTTCCCATCCTTCGGCGAGCGAAGCCACGCGCCGGGGGCCCTGGTCCGTCCACACGAACGTCCAACTAAGGATCAGTGCGATCGGAAGGCCAAAACGGAGGACCACGGCCACCGAGCCGAGCAGCACGAGCGGCAACTGGAACAGCACGCTCACTAGGTCACCCACCTGATATGCCGCGAAGGCGGCCACCACGTAGACCAAGGCTACGCGCGTGACTCCCCTCCGGTGCGCCTCGAGGAAGAGGGCGGGAACTCGTGACCTAGTGGGTTCCTCCATCCCTCAAAGGTAACGACACTTCTCGCGGCGCTTCGAACCTCACCGCATGTTGTCGAGTCGCCCCGGCCCCCATCTCTCTAGGAGAGCGCGTGAGCCCAGCTACGCTTGCAGTACTGGCCGGTCTGGCCCCCGGTGCTTGGCGGGAACCGCTATCGGGTCACACCTAGCCACCGGGAGCGACAACGAACCGCGGGACCGAGAGCGTCACCCGTTCAGGCACTTCCTCTCCTCGCATGAACGCAAGCACGATCTCACTGATCACGGGCTCCTGCATATAGACGTTGTGTCCGCCATTCTCCACGATGGTCCCGTCGTCCGCCTCGAATTCGTAGGGCTCGAACGTGATGACTGGCGGCGAAGCTTCGGGTCCGGCGCAGGATGACAGTACCACGATGGTAGCAACACCTGTGACGGCGTGGATTCGGGCTCCGATCTTCATCTCGGACCATCGCTTTCTGTTCTTGATTGCACCAGGCTAGTCACGATGGAGGATCCCCCCTTTATGCGTGAACAAGTTCGGCTCCGCCGAAAGGGGCTTTCACGCTATTATTTCGCGAGTTGGCGATTGCCGCGGCGGCCGGAATAAGGCAGACCGGGCTTACCAATGTGGGCTCTAACCTCGGCCTCGGCGGAAAACGGCTCACCCGCTGAAGCCTCGAATCGGCCCTGAAGATCGAAAGCGTCTGATTCCAGCGGGATGGACATGTAGTTGAAGCGGTTCTGCACGAACGGCGTCACGTAACTACGCGCGAACTCGAAGACACCTAGTTCGTCGTACTGTACCAGATGGACCATCTCGTGGAACACCACCGAATGAGACGGAGGCCACGGCACCTGATCGTCACTCACCAAAATGACGTCCCCGAACGTAATCGCCGCCCAGACGCTGAAGTCCAAAGGGATGGACTGTCCGGATTCCTCGAACTCCCGGTAGAACGGAGGATTCTCGATCACGGGGACCCTACGAATCCGGGCCCGGTCCAAGGTCTCGTCACGGAAAAAGCCGCGTAGAGCCGCCGTGGTAGTATCCGGTAGGGCCTCCGCGTAGTGACGGTGTAGGTCACGCTGGTTCGAGATCCAGTTCCCGGCGTTGTCCGCAAGGAACGAAACCAACTCCTGCATATTCAGACGCTTAGGGTCCGTCAACGAACTATCCCCGGGTCATACGGTGAAGCAGGGTGCTACCTGAAGCCGAACCTAAAAGGTACCGCCTTCCGCGACCCGGACTCAAGCGCCCCGATTACGAGTTGCTCAGTCCTTTACACGACTCACTCGGTCCTCAAAGCCACGACGGGATCGACACGAGCCGCCCTTCCTCTCCCCTTTAGACGTCCAGGTTCTTCACGTACTTGGCGTTCTTCTCGATGAACTGACGCCTCGGTTCCACTTCGTCGCCCATGAGACGGCTGAAGATCGAATCGGCCTCGGCGGCACTATCTACAGTCACCTGGTAGATGGTCCGGGCGTCCGGGTCCATCGTCGTTTTCCAAAGCTGATCCGGGTTCATTTCTCCGAGACCCTTGTAGCGCTGGGTCGAGATTCCCCGAGATGCATCACTACCGTCTTTGCCGTTCGAGAGGCGCCTGGTGTAGTCCTCACGCTCATCTTCGGAGTAGGCGTAGAACTCCTTCTTGCCCTTGGAGACCCGGTAGAGGGGCGGCTGAGCGATGAAGATGTAGCCCGCCTCAATGAGGTCGCGCATCTGACGGAAGAAGAACGTGAGTAAGAGCGTGCGGATGTGCGCCCCATCCACATCGGCATCGGTCATAATGATGATCTTGTGATAGCGCGCCTTCTCGATATCGAAGTCCTCACGGATGCCGGCCCCGATAGCCGTGATCATGGCCCGGATCTCTTCGTTCGAGAGGATCTTGTCGATTCTGGCCCGCTCCACGTTGAGGATCTTTCCCTTGAGAGGGAGAATCGCCTGGAATGAACGATCTCTCCCCTGCTTGGCACTACCACCTGCACTGTCACCCTCAACCAGGTAGATCTCGCACAAGCTTGGATCGGAGATGGAGCAGTCGGCCAGCTTGCCAGGCAACACGCCGCCCTCGAGGGCGCTCTTCTTCCGAGCCAGATCCCTCGCCTTGCGGGCCGCTTCGCGAGCCCTCGCCGCAGAGAGCGATTTCTCGATGATGCTCCTGGCGGCCTTGGGGTTCTCGTCCAAGAAGATGGCGAGATGCTCATTGATGGCCGCCTCGACGGCTCCACGCACTTCGCTGTTGCCCAGCTTGGTCTTGGTCTGCCCCTCGAACTGGGGCTCCATGACCTTGACGCTCAGGATGCAGGTGAGGCCTTCTCGGACGTCGTCTCCCGAAAGGCTTTCGTCCGCTTTCTTGAAGAGGCCGCTCCGCCGCGCGTAGTCGTTGATGGTCCGCGTCAAAGCGGCCTTCAGCCCGGTGAGGTGCGCGCCACCCTCATGCGTATTGATGTTGTTGACGAAGGTATGCGTGTTCTCGCTGAAGCCGTCGTCGTACTGCATCGCAACCTCGATGTCCGCTTCCTCGCGGCTAGCCTCGAAGTAGAAGACCTCAGGGTGGAGCGGCTGTCTCGCGCCGCGGACGTACTCAACGAACGACGCCAAGCCACCCTCGTATTGGTGCTTCTCTACGGTCCCGGTGCGATCGTCTGTGATCGTGATGGACAGGCCTTTGTTCAGGAACGCCATCTCACGCAGCCGGTTGTTCAGCGTGTCGAAGCTGTACTCGAGTTCTGTGAAGATGCCCGGGTCAGGCTTGAACGTGACAGTCGTGCCACTCCCCTTCGCCTTTCCGACCTCCTCGAGCTCCTTTTCTTTGATGCCGCACGCATATCGCTGGTGATACTTGTGCCCATCACGAACCACCTCAACTTCGAGCCACTCCGACAGCGCGTTCACCACGCTGACGCCCACGCCGTGCAGACCACCGGACACCTTGTAGCTGTCCTTGTCGAATTTTCCGCCGGCGTGAAGGATCGTCATGGCGAGTTCCACGCCCGGCACACCCTCTTCGGGATGGATGTCGACGGGAATGCCACGGCCATCGTCCGTTACACGGATGGAGCCGTCCTTGCGGATAGTGACCGCCACCTCTGTGCAGTGGCCGGCCATGGCCTCGTCGATGGAGTTGTCCACCACCTCGTAGACGAGATGATGCAAACCCCTGGCCGACGTGGACCCGATATACATCCCCGGACGCTTGCGTACCGCCTCCAACCCCTTCAGGACAGTGATCTGCTCGGCTGTGTAATCGCCGTTCTGCGTCTTCTTCTCTTCCGCCATCTACCGCTCGCTAGTTATTGGTGTCGGTGGGTTTGACCCGTCCCCCTCCATCAGCGTAAGAACGATCCGCTCAATCGCTCCATCCTGCTCCAACCGTTCGTTCACATGCTCGAGTAGTGCCGCCTTCATGAAGTCCAATTCCATGAGCCAAGCACTGCTCCGTACCTCGACAAAGAGTGTCGACGCGACCACCACTTTTGCGTTCGTGACACTCGCAATCTTCTCGCCGACCGCATCGGCCCAAGCGTCGAGGGCACCGACGCGTCGAAGTTGTTTGTCGACTCCACGCTGTTTCAGCACGGAGCCGAGCAGATCACCAACTCGTGTCGGTCCACCGCCTCTCATGCGCAAATCCGCCCCTCACGAATGTCCCATCGCGAGAGTCCGTCCCCCTGACGGGGCACATCGCTCTCCTTCGGTGCCGTGAGGATGACCTGGCCGAAGCGGTCGCTGTCCATCAGGCCGACCACTCGATCCCGCCGTTCTTCGTCGAGTTCCGCAAACGCATCGTCTAGGAGCAGAATAGGTTCCGTGCCCCGAGCCCGACGAATGCAGTCGCCCTCCACGAGACGCAGGGCCAATGCGGCAGTACGTCTTTGTCCCCCAGAGCCGAATTCGCGCACCTGTTTGGGGTGGGGACGTTCCGTGAGCTGCAAGGTCAGTTCGTCCTTGTGAGGCCCGACGCCTGTGTTCCGAAAGCGCAGGTCTCGCGCCCAGCCGGCTTCCAATGCCTCGCGATAGGCCTGGTCGACTCCCGCTTCGTCCCAAGATTCGACCGCTACGTTTGGCACGTATTCCATCGAGGCGGACGGTCCTCCACTCACTGCCTCGTAGTATCCCCGAAACGCCGCGCCCCACTCGGTGACCCATTCGAAACGGGCCCTCATTACGAGAGCGGCGCTTCTCGTCAGAGGCTCATCCCATGCTCGGGTGACCGAAGCCGGCTGCTCACTCCTGAGTGCCGCGTTCCTTTGAGCCAGCACGTGCTTGAACCCTTGGAGAGCAGTCAGATAACCAGCGGTGTTCAGCGACAGCACGATGTCGAGAAAGCGCCTTCGCATGGAGGGCCCCTCGTTGACAATCGCGACATCCGCAGGAGAGAAGATCACGGCCCCCAGAAGTCCCACGGCCTCTCCGACGCGAGACGGTTCCTCTCCATCGACCGTCACTTTTCGACGACCACTCGATGCTTCATAGGCGGCGGCAATCTCAGTGGACCGCGACTTCGAGTCCGCCGCCGAGTCCACACACGCCGACACCCGAAACACGTCTTCTCCGAAGGCTATCAACTGCTCGGCACGGGCCCCGCGAAACGACCTGAACGTTTCCAGATAGTAGATCGCTTCGAGCAGGTTGGATTTCCCTTGAGCGTTCGGGCCGACGATCGCCACCCCCTCCGGCGGGAAGGAGAGCTCCTGGTGCCCTAGATTGCGAAAGAGCCGGAGCTCAAGTAGGCTCAGGTTCAAGGCGCGGGCGAAAAAAATGGCCTATCAAGCATGGAGGAAATTAACGATTTTCGATGCTTCCAGCCACCCCCAGGAAGAGCTGAAAGTCCTTATGACGCGCCCGTTTGGGGGGCGGCGTTCACTCGCCCTTGAAAGCCGGTTTCCTCTTTTCCAGGAACGCCGTCATTCCTTCCTTCATATCGCCTGTCGACGCGAGGAGGCCAAAGAGCGCGGACTCGAAGTTCTGGGCGTCGGCTGGAGCCGCATCCAGAGCCAGATATATGGAGTCTAGAGCCATTCGGACCGCCACTGGACCGTTCTTGGTGATGGTACGAATGAAGCCCTTAGCGCGACCTAGGAGCTCCTCCTGAGGATAAACGGCGCTCACCAGGCCGATGCGTTCAGCCTTTTCGGCGTCGAGCATCGCGCCGGTGAGCGTGAGTTCGATCGCACGCCCGAGGCCGACGAGACGTGAAAGCCTCAGGGTACCGCCGTATCCCGGAATGATGCCCAGGCCGACTTCAGGTAGTCCGAAGCGGGCGTTATCGCTCGCGACTCGGAGATGGCACGCCAGAGCGAGTTCACATCCGCCACCCAACGCGTACCCGCCGACAGCGGCCAACACAGGCTTCGGAAAGCGTTCGATTTCACTAAAAATGCGCTGGCCGTCTCGGCTTACTTCGACACCACTCAGCGGGCTCATCTGGGCCAGCTCACCGATATCGGCTCCGGCAACGAAGGCCTTGTCTCCAGCACCGGTAAGTACGACACCCCGAACCGCATCGTCCTGTCTAAGATCACGGAATACGTCACCGAGCTCTTGGACAACCTCCGCGTTGAGCGCGTTCAACTTGTCCGGACGGTCGATCACCACAATTGCCAGATCGTCGTCCCACTCCACTCGGATGTATTGAAGGTCGGTCATAGCCTTGCTCGGTCGTTTCGGACGTGCATTGGAAGGCGCCATCGGGCGGCGCGGGTTACGCAAACCTAGAACGGCGGCAATGGCGCCGCCACCCGACCATAGCGTCCCGTTCCGGCCTTTGATACCTTGGGCTCCGCCCGGCCCGCGAGCCGGATCACACTCCGCACGAACACCAAGGAGTACTCTGAAATGGGCCGGTCGCTCAACAAGGTCATGCTCATCGGTAACGTCGGGAGCGAGCCCGAGATTCGAGCCACCGCTTCCGGCAATCGCGTCGCGAAATTGTCGCTCGCCACCAACCGTCAATGGAAGGACGGATCGGGGCAGAAGCAAGAAAAGACCGAATGGCACAGGCTGACGTTCTTCGGACGCCTAGTCGATATCGTCGAGCAGTGGGTGAAGAAGGGTGACCGCCTCTACGCCGAAGGAAGGGTCGAGTACTCCCAGACCGAGAAGGACGGCCAGACCAAGTACTGGACGGACGTCGTCGTCTCGGAGATGGTCATGCTCGGGTCCACCGCGGATGGTGGTGGCGGCGGCGGCGGCGGCGGTGGTAGTGGAGCGCCACAGGGACAAGCTCCCCCGGCTCCGATCTCGGAACCAGACGACGACCTACCGTTCTAGGGGTTTGGAGCCCATCCAAGAGAGACCGTCAAGAGTCCAACGCCTCTCTCAACTCGCTCTCCCATAGACCCAAGAACTGCGCCTCGTACTGTGCGGGGTTCCGGGCGTAGTCCTGTGCCCAGTCATCGAACGGAGGCAGCGCTAGACGGCGCGAAACTCCAGACGTGGCCAGGCGCACCATGCCCTCGTAGGTAGGATTGCCCTCGCCCCCTTCGAGACGGTGGGCTTCTTCGGCAAGAAGATAGATCTCGTCGGGTGTCAGCAGGAGCAGGTGCTCGGCAATCTGACCCGAACAGTACTCCATATACTTCGCCCGCAAGACCGAGTCTGTCTCGCCTTCCTTTGGGGGGGGGATGTTTGCATCGGCGTCGCTCACGCCCGGCCTCCCGCCTGACTCTCGGACCGACAATGCGAACCGCGATTCGGTACGCAAATGCAGGCCCGTCTTAGTGTTAGGTATTAGTGGAGCACTATGGAGGCGTCAAGGGGCCGAAGGCGAAGGGGGGTCGCCCTTCGGGGCCCCCCGTAGGCGGCTCAGTGGCCGCCCGAGGGCGTCAGCAAGCGCTGGAGAGAACGCAGACCCGGCGGGGTCCTCGCGCGAGGCGTTCGGGCGGACGGACCTACTAAGTGGCGACCTGCGTCTGGACCTCGCCGGCGTCGGGACTGTTGGCCCCTTCCCGGAGGTGGCGATAGATCGAGCGGCGCGTGAGCCCATACAAAACAACCCGGCTCAGAAACTCCGGATCTGTCTTCTGCACTTCTTCAGCCTGCTCCGCAATATCACGAGGAAGTTGGACCTTGAGCTGAACGGGGCAGGTTTTCCACATGCGCGCATCTCTCTTACAATTTATGGTTGAATTTTTTCAGAATGTAAGACGAAATCGGATGATCCCGTCGCAAGCTAAACATTGTCCGGAACAGCGAATAATTCTCTCGAAGAGAGCCCAGTATACAGGCGGTTTTCAGGGGGCGCAAGCTTTTGGCAAAATTGTCGTGCGCCCAACGTGATCTCATAAATCGTTGTGGTACAACGACTTATGAATCCGCCTTTTTGGGCAAAACCAACTGTTCCTCCGGGTATCACGGCACACCGAAATCTTGATTCTCCGATTTGGAAGACCAACAACGATGGGCACTTACGGAGTTGGCACGGATGAAATTATCCGATGTGACCGTAGGTCATGTTTTATAAAAAATGACCTACGGAAGGATCGACCTCAGGAAGGCAGATAGAGTGGCCGATGTGAAGGACCGGAATCGGTCACGGAGGTCCTGAAGCTCGTCCTCACAGAAAATGTCACCGGTGCGAAGGCGCCCCTTCGCAAGACGAATCTGCTCGTCACTCCTAGAAACCTCGGCATCGTTGGCTTCGGGCTGGAAGCGGATGTATCCCCGCCACAGCTCCCCGTCCCGAAATACCTCCAAGGACGCCTCCCAGCGTTCCAACCCGTGCCCCACTTCCCTTCGCTCAACGCCGACCGGCTCGGATGGCTCTCCAGCATGTGGATAGGGCGCAGCGGCCTTCAGATGCGCCAACCGGTTGGTCTCGTAGTCCACCAACCAAACGTCGAACGACGGCAGCGGCAGGAGTTCACGGCAGTAGCGATGAAGGGTGGTCATCGGGTCCTTGGCTTCGTGCACTCCATGTTTTACCGCCCACTCTCTCGCATGGCGGTAGAGCGGGCGCACGCCGTCGCGGGGTACCACCTCGATAAGACCAACCGCCTGGCGTCGGCAATAATCCGCGTACCGTCGCCTAAGAGCCGAGTCCGCCGGCGTGGACCCACGAACCCAAGGGGTCAGTCCCGAAGCCCGATCGATCTGCATGGACAAGGTGCCGGCGCGGCGGCTTAGTGAACGGTCCCGCCGCTGACCACAGCAGCGTGGGTTCGCAGTGTTACCGACTTCACATAGCGTTCGCGCAGCGACAGCTTGGCCAGCGTCTCACGGGCGCCGAAAGTTGACAGGTGATGCTCGACGGCCTCGAACCGGCCCGGCTCGAAGCGGGCCAGCAGCCGTCCCAATCCCCTCCGAATGGTCTGCAGCTCCTCTCGCGCCTCGGTCAATGTCACAGGAAGACTCAGACGCACTTGATACAGCACCGACCCACCCTCATGGGCTTCGGAGACCCGCAGCACTTCACTGTCGGGATACGCCTCTAGGACAGCGGCCTCAAGCTCTGCGTCTGGCTCAGGTGAAGGAGCGCGGAAGACCAGGGCATTTGCGTCATAGTCTAGGTAGGCTCTCGTGATTCGGTGCTCACCGGCCACGATGCGCACCGAAGTGCCTTCGTGAAAGTCCAGATCGCGGCAGATATCACGAAATCCGATCCGCAGGATTGTGGGTCTAGTCAAAGGTCCATATCCCACTCGGCCGAGAAGGCTCATTGCCATCTGAAACGAATAGGCGCTGAGCCGGCCCCCGTGTTCGTCGGCTTCTGCAGTCGCTCGCTCCCTGATAAGGCCGTTCACATACTCGAGCGTCGGCTCGTAGACCCAATCCAGTACCACCAACTCCGAACTGAGGTCGAGCATCTTCACCGTGGCGCTTCCCAAATCGAGTACTTCGGCCGAAGACGCGAAGCGCCCCTCTAGCACCAGAGCAAGCCCGATGTCTTGGATTCTCCCACCAGGAATGTCGATCTCATGTAGGTCCCGGTATTGGACCACTGCCCGCGTGAGCGGGAGTTCGCAGATCCCGGGAACATCAGCCATTGCCTCAGGTCGAGTATCTGACTGAAGCGAAAGAGTCGTCGCGTTCATCGTGTTTCTCCTCTGACGTAAAAACGCCCCCAGCGCCGACAAGCCGGCACACGGGGGCGAGTTCGGCAGGTCTCAGGCGTAGCACGCCCTTGACACTCGTTCGACGAACTTTTTACTTTTCCCGTAGCGAACGAGGAAAAGCGGGTCGCCACCCGTGTCTTCAAGCGAGAGTCTCGGTGCCAGCCGGGACTCTCGCTTTTTTTCTGGGTATGTCTCGCCCGACCGGCGCCACTCCGTGACCAACCGGGCGAAAAAGCCCGGCATTATTGCCGGGCTTCGTTTGCTCTCCCTACAGCCGTCATTGACCGTGGGATGCGGTATTTCGAGGGTTTTCCCCCTCCAGGGTTTCACGATAACAATATGTTTACTATTATCGCAAGACGTTTCTTCCGGTGGGTATCCGCGCACTTTCGTATTCCTTGCCCCCGTCGCGGCGTGCGGACATCTTGGAAGTTGACCACGCCCGGAACTTCGCCCCAGCGACAAAATTGGCCGAACACGCCCTCATTGATCACGCGCGCCAGCGTTCTCTCGGGTTCCTCGAATCGGATGGCGAGCAGTGGGCCTGCTTTCTCGTCACCTTTCGCGGCCGTGACGACCAATGGCATGGACACCTCTCCTTCCGTCCGCGCGACAGCGAGGGCGAAATAGACGAAGTCCGCACAGCGGACATCTTCATCGAGGCCTCCGAGGCGGCGATCGACCAGAAGGCGAGGGGGCTCGGGCGTCCCCTCTTGAGAGCGCTGTTCTCTTCGGCACTCCACGCGCAGCAGCGCGATGAGACCCCACCACCGAAGCTCCGGAAGTGGTTCCGAACCCTCCTGTCGGAGAACTCACAGGAGATGGCGGCGGCCGCCGGAGATTGCCTGGAGGATCCGTCCAGTCGCGCCGAGGTTGCAGAGTTACGATCTCTGTATGCCTCATACAGGCTCGACCAGGTCTGCCATTTCATAGCGCTTCTGCGACCTGACGATTTCGAGGCGGCGGTCGATCTAATTCTCGAAGGGCAGCAGGTGGACTTCGGCGCGCGGGACCGTCTTCAGCTAGCCATGATGGTGGTGGAGTACATTGAGAGACGCATACCCATGCCGCCTTTTGAGGACTGGACTGTTGATTTTCTGGCAAACCGACAGGAGTACCTCCTCTACGCCCACACACTCCACAGAGAGGGGAGGCTTCCCTGAATGGCCCTGCGCCACTATTTTTTTCGTTCTTGGCAGCAGAGTTTTACCAGAGGAGAGAACCTCTCTTGGAAGTAACGATTCAGGACAACGAGAGCCTTGAGCGAGCGCTTCGACGGTTCAAGCGTAAGGTGCAGAGATCGGGACTCTATTCTGAGCTCCGGAAGCGTCGCTTCTACGAGAAGCCCTCGGCACAGCGTAAGCGTAAGCGTGAAGCTGCCATCCGCCGTGAGCGGCGGCGCCAGCGGAAGGGTACGCGGCCAGCGCCGGGGTAAGCGGCCATAGGCTCCCCTCCCCAGGCCGCGTAAGCGGTTCTTACATAGCCAAAAAAACGGCGAACCCCAACGGGTCACCGTTTTTTGTCATTCTAGGCACTTGGGCTTGGGTTAGGCTGTCCTGACAAAGAACGGCCCCAGAGCCTCCCACTGCCTAAGATAGTCCGGAGTCAGCATTTCACTGTGCATCCACGTGAGTACGCGCAGGCGTCCCTCGAGCGTCGCCGCTTGGGACAGCGAGATGCCGGTCAGAGCACGGAATGCTCGGCAGAGATTGTCATTGCTAGAGTAGCCCAACCGGTGGGCGACACGGGCTGTAGTCATTCCGGGCCAAGACAGTAACTCACTGACGCAGAGCGCACGTGGTCGAATCGTGTATGCGAAAGGGGACGGCAATTCGCGGCGCCGGAAATGGGCCTTGAGAGCCCCCGAGGTCATGCCCACCACGCCCGCCACGTCCTCGAGGTGGCCATAGCGCGAAGGGAACTCCAAAGTCCTGCGCCCGAGTGCCATGCAAAGCGCACCCCCCACACACACGGCCCAAGTTGCGAAATAGCCCTTCTACCCATTCGACCGGTAGGGGCGCTGAGTCGAGGAGCTGTTGCATTCTGGCCGGAGCAGTGTCGATTCGTTGGATCGCAATCGCCGACGCAGAATAGCGGAGGCCCGAAATGTCGAGGGATGCCAACTCCCATACAGGAACGTCGGCACCACGGGCCTGGATGAGGCACCCCACGGCGCCCTGCACTCCTCGTTCAACCACGGCCACGCGGGGAAACCCCACATCCAAGGCCTTCGCGACGTCGTACTCGCTGCCGAACACGTCCTCGGCGGGCTGGGCAGCCCTCCGGACGGAGTAAAGCAAGAACGGGTCGTTAACGGCAGCGAGGATAATTCTCTAATACTTAGAATCGATGTGGGGGCAGGCAAGCCTCATGCTCGTCAAACGGGCAGCGGAGTCGGTTGCTCTCCAGACCAATCGTAGAACCCCTGTCCCGTCTTTCTCCCGAAACGCCCCATCGCGACGATCCGCTTCAGGAGAGGTGGCGGTGCGTAGCGCTCCTCCCGGTACTCCTCGAACATGATCTCAGAGATGCGGTACAGGGTGTCGATTCCGACGAAGTCGCAAAGCACGAAGGGACCCATCGGATGTCCCAGCCCGAGTGTCATTGCCTTGTCCATATCGACGATGCTCGCGACCCCACGCTCTAGCTGTCTTATCGCATCGAGCATGTAGGGCACCAAGAGCAGATTCACGACGAAACCCGAGTTGTCTTTGGCCGTGATTGGCTCTTTGCCGAGGGCGGCGGCGAAAGCGTACGCCGCGTCGAACGCATCGTCACTCGTCGCAATCGTGCGAACGGCCTCGACGAGCTTCATCACGGGCACCGGGTTGAAAAAGTGAAGACCCACCACCCGATCGGGCCGTCCTGTAGCTGCCGCCATGTCGGTGATGGGTAGTGACGAGGTGTTCGAAGCGAAGATCGTCTCCGGGCCGCAGAGATCATCGAGCACCGAGAAGAGCTCGTTCTTCGCGCCCATGTCTTCCACGATGGCCTCGATCACTAGGTCGCGGTCGGCGAGATCCGCCAAGTCTGTCGTAAAGCGCATCCGATCCCAGGCGGCGTCCCGGTCAGCGGCATCGAGCTTGCCCTTGTCCACAGCCCGATCTAGCGACTTTCTGATCCGCCCCTGTCCTGCCTCCAAGAAATCGGTGCTGACCTCGCGAACCACGACATCGAACCCGGACTTGGCGGCCACCTCGGCGATCCCGCTTCCCATTAGACCACACCCGACCACGCCAACCTTTTCTACGTTCACTGATCCTCCAGATGGATTATGCGCCCGTGCGATCCAGCCAAGAAACTAGGGCTGTCCGATCCAAGGCACTTGTTGGTTGTTACGAAACTATAGGATCACCCGACAGTTCGACTCTGAACCTCCTGGCCTGTCGTGTGACCCACCCTCTCCATGACGCGGGAGGTGGTGAAAGATCTTCCCCGCTTTCCAGCCGGTCGAGAATACCCTCTAGTTCTTGTTTGACCTCTTCTCGACGCTTCCGCGAATAATGAGACACGACCCTTGCCACCCCGAGCGCCGCCGCCCCGCCCGCCATCAAACCGAGGTGCCAGAGGCCCGCCGGTGAGACAGCCAGTACAGACCCGAAAATAGCGGTAGTCCCGAAGCCGACCGCAGTCCCCGCACCAAGCCCCCCGAAGATGGCACCCCCGGTATAGTCCGCCCGAATTCTAGGATCGACAGCAAGCTCTACGAGTGTGGTCTCCCCGTCGACTTCCGTGAGGCGCACCTCAACTTCCTTGGCGGCGGCCCAGTAGACCGACTTTGACATGGAAGTGCCCGCTCGGGTGAAGTTCGAAATCCAGTCGACGGCCAGCCGGCACAGAAACACGTCGGACCCCTGACGTACCGGCTGGAGTAGATGTCCCGCCACCAGGGATTCATCCATAATCGCGCGAAGGCGTTCCCTGTCACCGCCTACAACTCTCGACACCCGAATCGTCACGGATCCGAACCAATGGGCGACTACGCCTTGCGGGTCCTCCGCTGTGCAAAGTTCGGAGAGGGCTCGACGGACATGCGAGTCGGGGAGGCCCACCTCACGGGTAATCCGGAACAGCTCGCCTTCACCTCCCTCGGGGTCGGTAGTCGCGAGTTCAGAGGCGCGCTTGATCACGGCCTCGAACTCTCGTCGGGTCAGGCTGGTGCCCTTCTCTTCGTCCATGCCCCTGGTCCTTCTCGTCCTACAGGATCTCGACGATCACAGCCCCACCCTGCCCACCACCGATGCACGCAGATCCCAGGCCGTAGCGACCACCCCGGCGGCGCAGCTCGTGGAGCAGATGGATCGTGATGCGAGCGCCCGATGCGGCCAGAGGGTGGGTGATCGCGATGGCTCCGCCATTGACGTTGGTCTTGTCGGGATCCAAGCCGAGTTCCCTCTCCACCGACTTGTACTGAGGGGCGAAGGCTTCGTTGACCTCGACCAGGTCCATGTCCGCAAGGCTCAGGCCGGCTTTTTCGAGTGCCATGCGCGCAGCCGGGGCCGGGCCGATTCCCATCACGCGCGGCTCCACACCCACAAACCCCCAAGACACGATGCGTCCCAACGGCTGGATACCGTTCTGCTCGGCCCACTCGGCCGACGCCACCACGGCGCTGGCCGATCCGTCTCCTATACCGCTGGCGTTGCCCGCCGTTAAGAGCCCGTCCTTCTTGAAGTATGGACGCAGGGCACCGAGCGCCTCGAGGGTGACGTCGGGCCGGATATGCTCGTCGTACGCGAACTCCGTCTCGCCCTTCCTGGACTTGATGGTGACCGGCGTGATCTCTGCCTCAAAGCGGCCCTCGTCCCACGCGGCCTTGGCTCGCTGTTGGCTAGCGAGGGCGACCTGATCCACCTCTTCGCGCCCCAGCTCGTAACGCTCGGCGAGCTCCTCAGCCGTCTGTGCCATTGTCAGATCACAGTTCGTATCCGTGAGCGATTCCCACAGCATGTCCTCCAACGCGCCACCGGCCGGCCCGAGGCGGAGACTCCCCCACCGGGCTCCGCGCAGGACATGCGGGGCCTGGCTCATCGATTCGGTTCCTCCACAGAGCGTGACATCCGCGCCCCCGAGCAAAATCTCCTTGGCGCCCTGAACGATCGCTTCGAATCCGGAGCCGCACAGCCGATTGACGGTAACAGCCGGCTTTTCTTGCGGGACACCCGACCGGAGAGCCACGTGACGCGCCAAGTAGATGGCGTCCGCCGACGTTTGCAGAGCGTTTCCGAAGAAGGTGTGGTCAATCTGATCGGCCGTGATTCCGGCGGCCTCGATGGCGGCCTTACTCGAGAACACACCCAAATCGCTCGCCGTGAACCCCTTGAGACTTCCCCCGAACGTCCCGAACGCAGTCCTCTTTCCCGAGAGAATTACGATGTCTTTCGATTGGCCCTGCGTTCCCATCTAGCCCTCACATTTCAGATGCTCATTAGCCTCTTGGCTACCCATCAAGGTCGGTCCTGAGCTACCCCCGTGCGGCGGGAACGGTTCGCTATCGCAGCGGGATAGTGCGAGGCCGGAAGGTAAGGTGGAAACTAGTGCTTGGGGCTCCCCAATGGTCCGGGGCCTAGAGCCGGGCTCTGGCTCTAGACGAACTCCTCTTCCGTGATGCGGCCGAAGCTCATGAGGAGCTGACCGATGGTACCTCGTTCAGCCATCTTGGGTCATCCGTTGCTGTGAGATGTTGAGGGCTCGCCGGCCGACAGGGCGTCACATATCCAGTCACCCACATCGGACGTCGAGCTACTCCCTCCGAGATCGGGCGTCATCACGCCTTCGCTGAAGGCCCCCCGGACCGCGTTCTCGACGGCCGCCGACTCCTCGTCACAACCAAAGTGGGCCAGGAGCATGGCGACGCATCGGATCGCCCCCATGGGGTTCGCGATGCCTTCCCCCGCTATGTCTGGTGCAGAACCATGAACCGGCTCGAACAGAACGTGTCGCCCCGGGTGTACGTTAGCAGACGGAGCGGTTCCCAATCCGCCCGTCACCTCCGCTGCCAAATCGCTGAGAATGTCACCGAACAGGTTCGACGTCACAATCACCGAATATTGCTCCGGTCGGCGCACGAGATCCATGGCCATTGCGTCCACATACATACAGTCTTGCCGGACGTTAGGATAGTGCTCACCCACCTCAGCGAACGTCCTACGCCAAAGCGAACCGGCTTTGGGCATGGCGTTGGCCTTGTCGACCATGGTCACTCGTTCGCGGCCCTTCGAGACGGCGTACTCGAACGCAGCACGAATGATACGTTCGACGCCCTTCCGCGTATTGAGGTCTTCCTGGATCGCGACCTCGTCAGGTGTGCCCTCGCCCGTAACCTCTCCCCGGTTCACATAGAGCCCTTCCGTGTTCTCCCGAAAGATCTCCAAGCGGATCGGCCCCGCGTCCTTCAGGGGGGAGAGCGAAGGGTGCAGCGGCTCGCAAGGACGAAAATTGACGTAAAGGTCGAGGCGGAAGCGCATGCCCAGCAGGATATCACGTGCATGGGCGTTGTCCGGAACCCTGGGATCGCCCAATGCGCCGAGTAGGATGGCATCGTAGTCCTCGGACAAGGAACGGAATTCCTCATCCGTGATGGTCACCCCGTCTCGCAGGTATCGCTCGGCGCCGAGGTCCTGTTCCACCCACTCCAGGTCGAGCGATCTTGTGTCTCGGAGACACTCCAGTACACGAGTCGCCTCGCGCATGACTTCGGTCCCGATTCCGTCTCCGGGAATAATGACGATTCGAAGCATCTCCCTAGTCTTCCACTATCGGTCCGCCGTCTCGCCCTGGACCGTGATACTCCCAAAAACGGGCGCTCCGTGACTACGGCTCGAGAACACGTACCGACCTGGAGGAGCGTCGCGGAAATCCACCAGAAAGCGGGTTCCTCGTTCGAGCAGAGGAGGACTGTGCATCTGGCCGCTGACCTCTAGGTAGGCCTTGGCCTCGGCGGTAAGCGAATCGGCCACGAAGGAGAGTGTGTGGACTCGTCGGTCGAGGGTCACGAACTCGACCCATTGCCCGACGGAGACGCCGGTACTGAGGGGAAGTACGTGCTCCTGGTCCCTACCGCCTCCGAGTTGGATGGTCTGAGCTATCTCGACCCCGGGCAGAGACCGGTCCTGGACAGCCGGATCGTCCGACTCTCCGGCTCGGGTCTCCGCCTCGGCGCTACAGCCAGCGAGTACCAGAAGGGCAACCAGTGGGAGACGGCGTCTACTCACCAACGTCTGTCCCGCAAGAAACGTAGTACTGCCAACCCGGCTCGATCCCGATAAGGTCTCGATGCGACCGATACGGCACAAGATTCTGATAGACCTCGGCCACTGTGAATGGTTGGGTCAGGTACTCGGGTCGCGTCTCGGAGATCTCATGGAGCAGGACCTTGTGGAATCGGTGGAGAGCGTCGTTTGGAGGCATGGGCTCAGTCTACGAGGAATTCAGTCTTCGAGGTACACCAAAGCCGCCTTGATGGCCGCCTCCAGGAAATTTTCCGGATCCATAAACGGGATCTCTACACCGCTCTGCTCGTGCCAGCGCTCGGCCAGCCGCCTCATGTAGTGCGAGATCGTCTCATGGGAGAAGCCCGCATGGTCGCGCATTTGGAGGAGAATCTCAAACCACGTTCCGCGGAACAAATGTCCATCAGCAAGGCGAATCTGGTGCACTTCAGCATCTGAACTCCGCTCTCCACGCTCGAATAATTCAAGCTGGCTGGGGTCCGGGAGGGGCTCGTAGATCCCGTTGACCTGAGCCTCGACCTCGGCGAGAAGCCGATCGATCGGGTCGTGTGCCGCCTCGAGTCCCGCAAGCCGTTTCTGCCAAGGTGCGAGGCGTTTGTCGCCGTCTTCCATATGCCAGAGGGCACGCTTGAGCTCGATCAGCCGCCACACGGCCAACGAATCCCAATGGTCGAGGGGCGGAACGCGCTCGAATTCCCTCAGGGCCCCATCCCAATCTCCACGGTCGTAGAGAAGATGCCCGAGGTACACCCGGGATTCGTACAGGTCTGGGTCCAACCGCAGAGCTCGACGAATCTGTCGTCCAGCACCTACTTCGTCGCCGAGCCGGTGGAGGGAATAGCCCAGCGAGGCGGCGGCCTCTGCGTTGTCGGGGCGCGCCGCGGCGGACTTGGCGAAGACGTCTCGGCTCTCGGCATAGAGCCCCTCGCGGTACAGAGCCCGCCCCATAGTGAGCATGAGCTCCACATCGTCCTCGAAGCCCATGGACGCGACCCGTTCGAACAAGCCGAGGGCCGTCTCCTGCTCCCCAAAACGAAGCAGTGTTTCGCCCAACCCGACCAAACCGTCCCCATGACCCTGATCGAGGACGAGCGCACGTTCGAAGGCCTGCCTGGCCCACGCATATTCTTCCCTGGCTAGACGAGCGTAGCCCATGCCCACACACAACTCGACGGCATTCGGGTATAACGAAAGGCCCTCCTTGAGCATCTCGAGGGCCCCTTCATAATCACCGTCGTTGTAGAGCTGGTGCGCCTGTTCGTCGTATTCCTCGGAGCTGAGGAATCGCTCTGGCATCGCGATATGGCTCCTTGGGGTGGAAGGTGAGGCGTGTGCCCCGAACTTAATGAACGCCGATCCCGATCACCACCCTATTCTAAACGGCCGGTCCGGACGGCCCAATCTCCGGTCGCGCAGTCCTATGCCCTAGCGTAGCGCACTCCGCAAAGCGGACAAAGAAAATCGTTCTTCACTCGAATCAGGAGCTGTTCTCCATGGTGCCGAGGGCACTTCGGCACCCAGTCGTCATCGATCATAGCCTTTACCTTCGCCCGCTCCGTCCGGGTGGCCTTGGGCACATCGAGCCTGAAGCGGAGCGACGAGGAATTGCATTCAAACAAAACCGACCCGCTACCGTCACCTTCAGGCTGCACGCGAAGCAGGATGAGAAATCCGTCGGTCGGGGAAGGAAGGCGGCTGCCCCCGTAGTACAGGCGTAGCAGAGCCTTCTCGTCGGTCAGCGGGAAAGGAGAGTCGCCTTCGACTGGGGGGGGGGCCGATTTCGTCTTGCTCATGGAGTCTCGGGTCGCCAAAAGCACCCGCGGTTTCGCGTTCTAAATAACCAAGAAAGAAGTCCACTCGGAAAGCTATGGGATGGCCCGCTCGGGCCCATGTAACCCAATTTTTATCCGCCGAGGGCCCGCCAAGATATCACGCCTACGACGAGTCCGCAAAGTGTCCCCAAAAGAGGGTGCGACTGTAGGCCGTCGATCAGCCGGAGGCAGGGCTAGTGCGGCAAAAAACGGCGGGAAACTCATGTCTTCCGCCGTTTCGTAACGATGCTGCCCGGCCAACTATGTGCGATCAGGCTGCGTTTGCGTCGTCACCCTCGTCCGAAGTATTCTCGGCGTCAGCGGACTCAGTGTCCGAAGAAGCGGTCGGTGCATCCGACAACTCGCCTTCGAACGTAGGCTCCGCGTCGGAAACGACCTCGACCTCAGTGAGCGGAGGATCGGCAACCGCTGTCTGGGTCGAAACATTGTTGATCGCGGGCTGACAGAACCGTATCCCTACTGAATGTAGCTCGGTGAGGTCAGGCTTCGGCAACTCAGGATACCGCTCGCCCAGATAGTCGATGGTCTCGTCCATCCAAACGGTCTTGTCCTCATCCGTGGCGGTGAGAACACCACATCGATTGATATGGCTGAACAACTCATCTCGAGCCTGTGCGAAGAGCTTTTCGTTGGGCACGTACACCTCCGTTATACATCAGGAACTGATGTGACCTGGCAGCTCCAAGAAATCAATTCAGGGTTTCAGCCGCTTAACCTAACGAAAGCCCCATGGTCGGCCAACTAGTGTGTAACACCCGCGACACGGGGCCTTGGGGCCGTCCGGGGCCGCTTAGATGACGGGCCATATCGCTCCAGACGCGGTCACCCTCGAGGTATTCCGGCACCTGTTCACTGCGCTGACCGAAGAGATGGGCGCGGCCCTCCGGCGAGCATCGTTCTCACCGAACATCAAGGAACGACGCGACTACTCATGTGCCTTATTTTCCCCCGACGCAGTGCCTGTAGCGCTGGGTGACCACATGCCGGTCCATCTGGGAGCGATGCCCATGAGCGTCCATGCGGCAATCGAGGACCTGGGCACACCAGCCGAGGGGGACGTGGCCTGCTTGAACGATCCGTTTCGCGGTGGCACGCACCTGCCGGACATCACGCTGATCGCCCCCGTGTATGTCGACGGCGGCAATGCGCTTCTCGGCTTCGTGGCCTCCCGCGCCCACCACTCGGACGTCGGCGGGACCAGTCCAGGATCGATGCCGCTCGCCCGGGAAATCTTTCAGGAGGGCCTGAGAATACCTCCGGTGTTCCTCTACCGCGCGGGCGAGCGACAAGTCGACATCTGGAACCTGGTGCTCGCCAACGTGCGTACGCCTGTCGAGCGCGGTGGCGACTTGGAGGCTCAACTAGCTGCCCTACACGCAGGCGGCACCCGACTACGTGAGATCGCCCTCAGGCGAGGTCAGGCCGCGACGCTCACTGCAATGGATGACTTGGTCGAGTACGCGGATCGTCTCGTCGCTGCCGGCCTGGCAAGCATTCAGGAAGGCGAGTACCACGGCGAGGACCTGTTGGACGACGACGGATTTGGAACCACCGACATCCCGATCCGGGTTGCCATCACCCGACACGCGGATGGGCTCGATGTCGACTTCTCGGGGAGCAGCGGCCAAGTGACCGGCGGTGTGAACGCGGTGGCCGCGATTACGTCATCGGCCACGCGCTACGTGATCCGTTGTATCATCGAGGCGATACTGGAGGAACCCCTTCCAGCAGGTGGTGGGTCGATGTCGATGGTGAACCTGATCCTTCCGGAAAATTCCATCGTCAACGCATCGCCGCCGGCGAGCGTGGCGGCGGGAAACGTTGAGACGAGTCAGCGTATCACCGATGTCTTGCTACGAGCCTTCGGTAAGGCCCTCCCCAACCTCATTCCGGCTCTCTCGCAGGGAACGATGAACAACACCACCGTGGGCGGAGTCGACCCTCGGACCGGCTCCGCCTTCGCTTACTACGAGACCGTAGGCGGCGGTATGGGTGCGGGGCCTACGGGCGACGGTCTGTCCGCGGTCCACACCCACATGTCCAACTCCCTTAACACACCTGTCGAGACGCTGGAGCATGCCTACCCATTCCGGGTCACTAACTATACGGTCCGTCGCGGGAGCGGTGGGGACGGATTCCACAGGGGTGGTGACGGCCTGAGACGTGACGTCTGCCTCCTCGCTGCAGGTGACGTGACACTGCTGAGCGAGCGGCGGGTACGGGGTCCGAGCGGAATGAACGGGGGGGAGGACGGGGCACCCGGCGATAACGTCCTCATCCGCAAGGGAGTAGAGACGGGTTTGCCTGCCAAGACATCGTTCGGCGCCAAAGCGGGGGACATCGTCAGTATTCGGTCACCGGGCGGGGGTGGCTGGGGTACACCGAAAGAGTCACTCTAGACCCGCCTCTCCAGGAACACTCGGAACGGAACATCAATGCAGCTACAAATCGCTCTCGTATGCGACGAAGTCGAAGAAACTCCTGAAGGCAAGCTGAACCTCAAGGGCGTGTTCAACGACTTGGCCGCCCCCGGGTTTCCCGCGAAGCACGACATGTTTCTCGTGCTGGCAGTGGAGTGGGGCCGAACAGACCAGGGAAAATACGATTTTCAGGTCGATCTTCTGGACCCCTCCGGCCGACCGGCGATGACCATACAGGGGCACTCCGACGTAGATCGTCGAGAGCCCGAGCGTCCTCCGGCGCGCACGCGGATCATCATGCCGCTGAAGGACGTCATTTTCCCTAGTGCCGGCCAATACCAGTTCCAGGTTCAAGTGAAGGGACGCACTCACCTCGGTCCGTCACTTTTTCTCGTGGAGGCAGAACCCGCGGGAGATGCCGCGGGGTGAGCTCGACGGAATCCGCCGCCGTACACCTCGCCCATGCGGACCGCGTTTGTATTGTGCTGCTTTCGGGGATCGGAGATGTAGTTCACGGACTTCCGATCGCGATGGCCCTCAAGCGGGACCGCCCCGATCGTCGGATCGTGTGGGTCGCTCAGCCTGCACCAGCCCAGGTGCTTGAGCACCACCCCGCCGTCGACGAGGTGGTCGTTTATCGACCCGAGGCCGGCCTGCAAGCGCTCAGGACCCTCTGGGCCGCCTTCCACGGCAAGCCGTGCCAGGTCACCCTGAACATGCAGCGCCACGCCAAGGCCCTCCTTCCTACCCTAGTTTCCGGTGCGTCCGCCCGGATTGGCCTAGCACCTTCGCGAACGCGCGACGGAGTGAAATTCATCAATACGTTGCACACGCCGGAGGGGCCCTGGAGACACACCCAGGATCTCTTTTTAGAGTTCTTGGACGTGCTCGGGGTGGAGAGACCCGATCCGATCGAATGGGGCCTGACGTTCTCAGAAGAAGAAGAGAAGGAAGCGGCCGAGTTCTTCGCGACAATGGACGAGCGGCCGACGGTCGGCCTGGTGCTCGCTACGGCCAACCCCAAAAAGGACTGGCTCCCCGAACGATACGCCGAACTGGCTGACACTCTCGAACGCGACCTAGGCTACTCGGTCCTCCTCCTAGGTGGGCCCGGGGACGCGGACCAACTCGTGGGTCGATTCGTGACGGAGCACAACGAAGGGTCGCCCGTCTGGGGCCTGTGCGACTCCGTCCGGCGCCTGGCCTGGAGCGTCCGCGGCTGCGATCTGGTGATCAGCCCAGACACGGGGGGCCTCCACATGGCTCATGCCTTCGGAGTGCCCGTGGTGGGACTGTTCGGGCACACGAATCCATGGAGGGTGGGGCCCTACCAGAGATTCCACGACCTGGTGGTCGACCGCTACTCCGATCCAGGCGAGGCGCCTGATGCCTCACGCTACGAGCCCCGGCTAGAGCGAATGGGACGCATCACGGTCGACGATGTCGTGGAGCGAGTTCGTGTCGCTCAGCGTGATTACGGTGTTGGGGGCACGATGCAATGACACCGACCGATATAGCCGTGCCAGGCTTCGAGTTCGAGCGGGTCGCGGGCGGCCTCGTGACGGCCCGTCCAGAAGCGGCTGTTTGGTGCCGCGAGGCTCTAGTCCAACATGGATCCCTGCACTCGGCGGCCACGAAACAGGCCGCTCGGCACCTACAGGGTCGTGGCCCCGTGCCGGTGATCCTCAACCCCTCCGGAGACGGGCCCGAGTGGGTCGTCCGTCACTATAGAAGGGGTGGGGCAATGCGGATTCTGGACGACCGCTTCGTACGACTGGGTGTACCCAGGATCCTTCAGGAGGTGGACAGCAGTGTCAGAGCGCAGCTGCTGGGCATAAACACACCACGCGTGATCGCAGCGGCGGTCTATCCGTCCGGTCTTTTCTACCGGGCCGACCTCATCACGGAGTTCGTATCGGATGCTCGTGAGTTGGCCGATGTGCTTCTCGGCACCTCAGACCCTCCGTCACTTCCAGACGACGGTGACACGCGCGCCCTGGCGCTGAGGTGCACGGACCGGCTCATTACCAGCATGGTGACCAATGGGCTCAGACATCTGGACCTGAACGCTCGCAACATTCTTCTGGTCCGGACCGCAGGTGGGATGGACGCCATACTGCTCGACCTCGACCGGTGCGCGATCCGAGACGGAGGCGGGCTGGACGAGAGCACTGGCCTGCGCCAACGCTTGGCACGCTCGATCCGAAAGCTGGCTCGCACCCGCCCGGGCGACGTCGGTGAAGAGGAGCTGAAGGTCATTTTGAACGAAGTCACAGGATCATGACATCGCCCGATCGAATCGGCGGGGACCAGTCGACTCCGCCGGCCTCCGTGTGTATCGTGATGCTGAGCGCCATCGGTGACGCCGTCCACGTGCTACCGGTTGCGAACGCCCTCAAGCGCGCTTGGCCCGACACCAAGATTTCATGGGTCGTTCAGTCGGTCCCGGGTATCGTGGCGGAGGGTCACCCTTCGGTCGACGAGTTCATCGTGTACAACCGTCAGCGAGGCTTGCGCTCTTGGGCAGGCTTCGCGGAGTTGGGTCATGAGCTCAAGGATCGACGGTTCGATATCGCGCTAGGCCTACAGGTCTACTTCAAGGCCGGCTTGATCACCGGAATGCTGCCGGCGACGAGAAAGATCGGATTCGACCACACACGGGCGCGCGACGCGAACTGGTTGTTTACGAACGAACGCATCCCTCCACACGCGCCTCAACACGTTCAAGAGCAATACCTGGAGTTCGTGCGTTATCTCAGCATCGACCCGGAGCAGGTGGAGTGGAGCATTCCATTTTCCGACCGAGAGAGAGAAGCTCAGTCGGCCTTTTTCGATAGACTCGACAAACCGGCGTGCGCCGTTGTGGTCGGGACGAGCAAACGAGCGAAGAACTGGACCGCCGAAGGGTACGCCCACGTAGTTGACGAGCTGGAGTTCACGCACGGCCTCCAACCGGTGCTCGTGGGTGGTCCATCACCGGTAGAGCGAGAGATCGCAGACCATGTTCTCGCACTCACCAAAGCTGCTCCGATCGACACGCTGGGCAACGACCTGCGAAAGGTGATGTACCTACTGGACGGCAGCTCCCTCACCGTCAGCCCTGACACCGGTCCGCTCCACATCAGCCGAGCGCTGGAGACTCCGGTGGTAGGACTGTACGGATATACGAATCCCAAGCGTACAGGGCCCTATCGCAAATACTACGACCTGGTCGTGGACGGGTACGCCGAGTTTCCGGGCGAGGAATACCCAATCTCCATGGAGTATCGAGACGGCATGAAGCGTATCACTCCCGAGATGGTCCTCAAGAAGGTGGATTTGGCCGTGCGGAGTTATCTATGAGAAGGGCGAGGAAACCGACCCTCGCAGTAACTCTCCCGATCCCGCTCGCATCTGTACTCGTAATCGTACTCGCTGGGTGCCAAGCCGATGAGAGTGCGGGGTCGGCAGCCCCTGGAGACGAGGCTCGGGCGCACCTCAGGCAGATCGCGTCAGAAGCCCCCGCTGAGGTGGCTCAGGGCAAAAGAAGGTTCGAGCAGAATTGCAGTGTTTGCCACGGGCCCGCAGCCGACGGCACCGCGCAGGGACCACCACTGGCTCACAAGATCTACGAGCCTAACCACCACGCGGACGCAGCGTTCACCCTAGCGGTGAGACTCGGGGTACGATCTCACCACTGGAGGTTCGGAGATATGCCGGCGCTCCCGCACGTAACGGACGACGTAGTCGGAGAGATCACCGCCTATGTGAGGTGGTTGCAGCGACAGGTGGGAATCCAATAGAGGTTGCCGAATCCTCGGTAACCCGATTTCATAGGAACGATGGGAGTACGGTAGAGGTTACCGTCGCCCCCGACTCATGGGCCACATGGCGCCCGATTCTAGGACGACACATGCGACGACTCGCGGCCATCATGTTTACGGACATGGTCGGCTTTACCGCCCTGATGCAGGAAGACGAGCACCGGGCGAAGAGCATCCGCGACCGGCATCGCGACGCGCTCCGGGAGTCGATTGAACAGCATGGCGGAGAGATCGTGCAGTTCTACGGAGACGGGACGCTCGGTGTCTTCGTGAGGCATCACAAGAGCTGGACCCTTGCGAACCTGGCCGGAATTTCGGATTTCCTCGCCGAAATCGGGTTGTAGCGGACGCGATGGCGAGCCGGAGCGATACAGAGCTGGACAGAGCCGCAGGATTCGATATCCAAGAAGACTTCGAGCGCTTCAACCAGAAAAGCGATGTCTTCAGACGTTCTTGGTGGGACGATCGGATTCGCAGCGAAAAGGCTCGGCTCTTCTACGCCACGTACCGCGAACCGCTGAAGACCTTCCGGAAGGCCGACGGCTTTACCCAGAAGGACTACGCGCTGCGCAATGCGGCTTGGCACGTCAGCGATCTCTTCACCGAACTAAAGGAAGACGAGGATCGTCGCGAGGGATTCAGTGACGAGTTCTCGCTTTATCGCGGCGGCGCCCCGGAACGGATCGAGGCGGGCAGTCCCGAAGATGCGGCCGCGGAGATCAAGCAGGTCGCGAAGACCTTTGGAGCCGACCTGGTGGGAGTCACACGCTTCGATCAACGCTGGATGTACGTGAATAAGTTCAGCGACATGAGCAAGCGTGAGAAACCCCAGGAGATTCCCGAGGGCATGACCAGCGTGATCGTGACGGCGCAGTCGATGGACCACGACTTGATCCGGACGGTCCCCTCGGCCCTGAGCGGCGCGGCTACGGGGCACGGCTACTCTCGGGACGCCATGGTCGTGATCGCTCTAGCCCAGTACATCCAGAACCTCGGGTATCGGGCGGTGGCCAGCATGAACGACACATCGCTGGCCATTCCGACCGCGATTCAAGCTGGATTGGGTGAATATGGCCGGCTGGGCCTCCTGATTACGAAGGAGTTCGGGCCGCGAGTCCGGTTGGGTAAGGTCTTCACCGACATGCCGTTGGCACACGATGTCCCGATCAGCTTCGGTGTGAAGGAATTCTGCGAGGGATGCCGACGCTGTACCGATTCCTGTCCTGTGAAGGCCATTCCAGGTGGAGACCCCAGCACCAACCGCCACAACGAGTCGAATATCCGCGGTGTGAGTAAGTGGTCGGTAGACGGGGAGAAGTGCTTCGGCTACTGGACGGCCCAAAACACGGACTGCTCGATCTGCGTGCGGGTCTGTCCGTACAACAAGGACTACACCAAGTGGCGCTTCCGAGTGGGTCGCTGGTTGGCCGGCACGCCCCTCCGGAAGTTCATGCTTTGGTTGGACGTGAAGCTGGGGTACGGCAAGCGAATGGCCCCAAAGGATTGGTGGGCGAGCCGGAAGCCGAGTCGGTAGCCGGTGCGCTCAGCCCAGAAGGACCATCTTCAGCACGAGACCACCAAATCCGGCTATGACGCCTAGGGCCGCTTCCCACTCCCGGTTTCGAACGTACTGCCCCAGGGAGAAGCTTCCGCTGGCGCGGTCCGACCGGTTAGAGCTTCGGTACGGGGTAAATCGAGGCACGAAAAAGGGCACGGCGGCTGAGTACATGCGGTACGGCGCACCGAACATCTCTCCCAGCTCCGCCTCCTCACGAAGTGCCGTCGCGCGATAGACCGTCAGATAGAACGCTAGGAACAGAGCCACGAAAGCCCACTGTCCTCCGGCGGCGGTCACGCCGAGTCCGAGGAAGAAGCTTCCCAGATACAGCGGGTTGCGGGTGTACGCGTAGGGTCCGTTGATCGCGAGTTCACGGTTCTTCTCGATGGAGCCCGCCGCCCATCCCCGGATTCCCAGTCCGATTCCCCCTAAGGCCACGCCGAGGGCCAGGCTGGATGGATCGGGAGCGGCGAAGTAGTAGAACGGCAGGATGAGTAGCCAAACTGCCCTCAGGCGGAGCTTTCGAAGTGAAATGGACACCGAGTTGCGGATCAGGGGCACGCACCCGGCGATCGCTCGATCGGCGATCGCATCGGGTGAGAGCGTCTAGTGTCCGGTCGCGCCCGGATGGATGGGTGTGCCGCTTGAGATGTTGTCGAGATGAAGCGTGACGGATCCAACGACAGGTACCTTGATGCGCATGTACACCAGGTAGCGGTTTTCGTCATCCGTGAAGTGCAGCTCCGCTTCACCCCCTTCACTGAACAGCCCCCTGGTCTTGATCGTGGGCCGTACCACAATCGTGTTGAACTCCCCGGCACCGGTCTTCTTGACGTCTTTACCCTCGACGTGGACGACGACCGGATTTCCCTCCTTCTTGAAGTAGCGAGGTACCGTGTAGGTCTTGCCGACCTCAAGCGGGAGGGTGCGCACGTAGTAGATGAACGCAATGTCATCGAGCGGGAACGCAGTGGCCAAGTCCCCCGACTCGTCATTGTCGGTGCGCTCCCAATAGAGTTCCTCAGGATAGAATTCGTAGTACCGGTATGTCGTGTAACCGGTGTCTTTGAGGTCCCTGATGTGGCGGCGCGTGAGTAGCAGACGGGTGTCGACCCATGAGTCCCATTTGTCATCGAGCTTGGCGGCGCCGAACAACATGCTGGCTTTGAGGCCCATCTGAATGTGGTAGGTGGGCTCTCCGCGGATGGAATCCACCCCAACCACATCCATGAACGCGTCACCCGCGTTGAAAACCCCGAGCTTGACCCCGTACTCTAGGCGCTCTCCGGGACCCCACGGAACGACAGCAGCCAGCGGATCGATCTCATAGGAAACGACGGAAGGTGTATCGACGGAAACCGCACCGGCGGAATCACCCTCGGCGGCGCCATTAGACGCCTGAGCCGCCCCTCCCAACGGGGTGGTGACCATCAATAATCCCGCCGCCCACACCAAAAGTGTCAGTCTGCTTCCTTCCGTTCGAGACCCTCCCACTTCTCTCGTCGTACACGAAGCAGACCGCGAAGGGTTCGAATCGCCTTCAACCGCGAAGGGCGTTGGTGCAGGTCGTACCGCAGATTGAGGGGTGACTCGCTGATGCGCCGCGCATGGGGCGCAACGAGTCCCAGAAGCTCGAGGTTAGCTGCCCAGCCGTCTCCGGTGAGGAGCGGTCCGGGCTGATCTCGAAACGCCTTCTTGAGAACGACTAGGCGGTAGGCCCGGAAGCCACATAGGGGGTCCGACACCGGGGCTTTCGAATAAGTCTTTCCCAAAACCATCGGGGCGATCCGTCGCGCCCACTTCACCGGGCTCGGGACCGGCCGCCCGTTCTCCTCAATGTTGCCCGCCACCACATCGGCTCCGCCCTCGAATCCCTTAACTAGGTCCACGAGGTGTTCCGGGCTCTCGGTGAAGTCGCCCTGGATCACGACGGCCGCGTCTCTCTTGGGGTAGCTCGTGCGCTTCAGCGCCTCCCGAAGCAGGTGCTCCACGGCGCGGGGATATCCCACGCGCTGCTCCTCACGCAGCACTCGGACCGGAAGAGCCTTTTGGTACCGAGCCAGCACGTCCTGTGTCTCGTCCGTTGAGGCATCGTCCAGCACCAAGACCTCATAATCCCGGGCAAACTCCAGCATCACCTTTCGGATTTTCCAGAGCAGCACACCGATAGTTCGGCCTTCGTTGTGCGCGGGAATACAGACGTAGATCAACGGCTCACACCATTAGGAGTACGCGGAACGGACGCAACTCTCGGAATCGGACCGGCGATACACAACCGGGAACGAGGCAGAAATCTAATACAGAAGCCAGATCAGCGCGGTCCCGGGTGGCTCAGGAGGACTCATCCTTCGGTCTCGTTTTCCAGCGCCGATGTTGCCAGAAGTATTGCTCCGGAGCCTCCCGAACACGCTGTTCCAGGAGCGACGTGTAACGCTGAGTGAGTTCCGCGATGGCGTCATCGGGCGGCAAACCCCGCCGCACCGGAATCCTCTCTGCCCGGACCCGGTAGCGTGACGGCCAGCCGGGCAGGCGAACGGCAGTGCCCAAGAAAACCGGCGCTCCACTCCGGAGGGCGAACATGGCAGGCCCCTTCGGGGTCGCTGCGGTCTTACCGAAAAAACTCACGAAGATGCCCCGCCTACGGATATTCTGATCCGAGACGAACGCGGCCACCCGCCCCTCGGCCAGGGAACGGCGGGCCAGATGCAGCGCATCGTTCTTGACCATCACCGTCAGTCCAAGTCGGCGGCGTGTCTCGACGAGGTAGTCGTCGAACATCGGGTTCTTTTGGCGATGTGCCACCACATCCATGGGCACGCCTCTAGCGGCAGCCGAAGCTCCGGCGATCTCCCAGTTGCCGAGGTGCCCCGAGACGACCACGGCGCCGGCTCCCTCCTCCACGGCCTCGCGGAACTCCTCGAAGCCCTCCATATCCGTCCGGTCGACGACCTCACACGGGTCCATGCGAGAGAGGCGGAACGTCATGGCCGCTTCCCTGGCCAAATGCCTATAGCTGTCGCGAGCGATACGCGCGCGCCACGCTGAATCCTGCTCCGGGAATGCCAACGCGAGGTGACGATCCACATCGGAGCGCCTGACCCGGAAGACTACTCCTCCCAACCAGCCCAAGGTCGCGCACATGCCGAGGGCGGCCCGCTCTGGTAGCACGCCGATCATCCAGGCCAATACTCGGAAGGCGAGGAATTCCAGACGGTACCGGAACAACACCTGGCTCAAGCCTCCGTGGCCTCGCCCGAGGAGGGCTCCGAGAACTGAAGCTCGTAGAGCCTCCGATAGAGTCCCCCTGATGCGTGGAGCAACTCGTGATCGCCGCGTTCGACGATTCGCCCTTCGTCGATTACCAGGATCTGGTCCGCCCGCTGGACGGTTGAGAGCCGGTGAGCGATGACCAACACGGTCCGTCCGACCAGGAGATGGTCGACCGCCTCCTGGACGAGCCGCTCGGACTCGGCATCGAGTGCGCTGGTAGCTTCGTCGAACACCAAGATGGGCGGGTCTCTGAGGATGGATCGCGCAATTGCAAGACGTTGACGCTGCCCTCCCGAGAGCCTTGTGCCTCGCTCCCCGACCACGGTGTCGTAGCCGTCCGGAAGTCCCACGATGAAGTCGTGGGCGTTCGCCGCCCGAGCCGCTCTCTCGACCTGGTCCTGCGTGGCCGCCTGGGCGCCATACGCGATGTTCGCCCTGACGGTGTCGTGGAAGAGGATCGTTTCCTGCGAGACGATCCCCATCGCTCCCCTCAGGCTGGCGATCGTGAAGTCTCGGATGTCCGCGCCGTCGATGGCGACGCGGCCCGACGTCACGTCGTAGAAGCGGCCGAGCAGATCGACAACGGTCGTCTTGCCACCGCCGCTCGGGCCCACAAGGGCGACGACACTGCCCTTCGGGGCATCGAAAGAAACCCCGTGCAGCACCGGCTCACCGGTTTCGTACTCGAAGTCGACATCCTCGAAGGTGATCGCCTTCTCGGGGCCCACCATTGGTGCCGCTCCGGGTCGATCCCGGATCTCGACCGGAGCGTCGAGGAACTCGAACACCCGCTCGGCCCCCGCCAGCCCCGGCTGAACCAGAGCCGGTAATTTGGCCACGTACTTTACCGGAGCATATAGCTTGAGGCTGAACGCCAGAAAGCCCACGAACTGGGCGCCGGTCAGCTCGCCCTGCACAACGACTAGTCGGGCCCCGTACCAGAGAATCACCACCGTGCCCACAGTGGCCAGGGTCTCAGTGAGTGGTCCGGCCAACGCTCTCAATTTTTCGGTCCTGACGAAGGTCCGGAAGTAGTCGTCGGTAATCCGGTGAAAACGTCCCCGCTCCATGGCTTCCGAGGCCGAGGACTTGACCAGGCGAATACCCGCGAGCGTTTCCTGGGCGTGAGCATTCACATCACCGGCCAGATCAAGCACTCGACGATCGCCTCTTCTCAGGCGCTTCACCAACGGACCCCACATGCCCATGGTGCCCGGGATTACGACGAAAGCAGCCAGGGTGAGCTTCCAGGAGAGAAGAACCATGATGGCTGCCGCCGCCAGGAACTCGAATCCGGAGGACAGGATCCTGGCCTGTTCCTTCGTGATGAGTTGGCGGACCTGTTCGACGTCATGAGTAAGCCGTGACGCGATCTGCCCGACGCGGGTGCGCCCAAAGAACGCCAGATCCAGCTTGAGGAGATGATCGTAGACCTCGTTGCGGAGGTCGCGTGTTACGGACTGCTCCGCCCGAGCGACCAAATAGGAGCGCCCGAAGTCGAAACAGTTCTTGACCACGAAGACCGCCAAAATTAGCAGAATGATGCCCTGTACAGCCACGAGCGGGTCACCCTCGACGTCCACGATCCGGTAGACAGTGGCATCGAGCAACCAGGTCATCCCGTCGGGACCCGCTCCGGCACCAGCGACCCCGCCTCCTGCTACCTGCCCCGAAAACAGCGTCTCGACAAAGGGGATGAGCAACAGGAACGCGGACGCGTCGAGTGCGGCGAACGCGAATATGGAGACCACGGCCGCCGTGAATACACCGGCATGCGGTCTCAGGTAGGAAAGAATACGGAGATAGAGCTTCACGAAGATGGCCCCGAGAGTCTCTCGTCCTCTGGATGGTTCATTAGGGGCAAGCTACCGTATTCTCTTATCGTGAAGAACTCCAGCCCGCTTCGATCCGGCCACGCCTTTGGAGGCGCCACGATAACATGAGATCCGACTCGGTTAGACGTCTCATCGTATTTCGCAAGCGCCTCCTCGCTGCGTCAGAGACGTTTATTCCAGCCTAGGCCGATACCGTTCCCGGCTGGGACCCTATGCTCGCCGGGTTCACGTGGGAGACCGAGGGCCGCCGACTGCTAGCCGACCTCCCGACCTCGGTGCTGCGCGACCATGCGGTGTTGCCGCGCTTCGCCCGCCGCAGTCTCGGTTGGGGGTTCTTCAGCAAGGCCTGGGAAGGTCATCTGTCCGACTGGCAACCCGAACTCGTTCACGCGCACTTCGGACCAGACGCCCTCGCACTGATCCCCGTGGTGCGGCGCTTGAATCTCCCGTTGGCCGTCACGTTCCACGGATTCGACATCACGATCGACACCCCTGTGAATTCCTACCACCGCCGCCGCCACGAAGTATTCGCCGCCGCACAAACCGTCTTTTCGGTCTCAGACTTCATCCGAGAGCGATTAATCGCCTGCGGCTGCCCAGCGGAGAAGATCGTCACCCACTTCATCGGCATCGACAACGAGCGATTTCGGGCACCCGCCGAGAGCGAACGGGACATTCCAGTGCTTTTCGTCGGACGACTGAAGGAGAAGAAGGGGTGGCGCCTTCTTCTCCAAGCCATGGCCGAAGTGCAGGCGCGACACCCGCACGCTTGCCTACATATGGTCGGCGACGGGCCGGATCGCAGAGCCGCCGAAACGCTTGCCGAAGAACTCGGTGTCATGGTCACTTGGCATGGCCCGCTGAATCCCGACAGGGTGGCTTCGCTCATGGCCAGGGCTCAGGTGTTTTGTCCGCCGAGCATCGTTGCTCCCAACGGTGATACCGAGGGCCTAGGGCTCGTCAATCTCGAGGCACAGGCGTCAGGTGCACCCACCGTCACCTTCGCGAGCGGTGGGGTGCCCGAAGGAATCGACGACGGGGTGACGGGCGTTGTGGTGCGTCCGACCACTGCCCCTGCCCTGGCCGGCGCGCTGAGCGACTTGCTCAGCAGCCCCGAAAAGCTCGAGAGAATGAGCCAGGCAGGGCCGAAGTGGATCGCCGAACGCTTCCGTCTCGACCGGCAGGGCGAGCTACTCGGCAGTCACTACGAGGAGATCGTCGAGCGGTGGCATGCCCGTCCTTGAAGCCCTAAGGGCTTCCCGCGGGCACGGCACCAGACGGACGCGGAGTCAGCCGCGCGATCGGTACGATCATCTCTTCTGGCGAGACCCCACCATGGAGGAACGAGTTCCGGTACCTCTGCTGGTATTCCCTGAGCTTGGTCGGATAGACGAAGAAATAGTCGTCGAGCGCCAGGACGTAGGTGGTGCCCAACCTACCCTCGGGTAGCCGCAGGTCTGCGTGATCGGACGTGGCGAAAGCGGCGGACGCGTCCTCCGCCCTGAGATCCTGTCCGAACTTATAGCGCAGGTTGCTCGTGGCGTCCTTGCGCGCGAATACCGTGGTGGGATGCTGGCATAGGATCGAGCCGTGATCCGTCGTCATGATGACGTTGTGGCCGGCAATGGCGGCCTCTTTCAGCACCGAGAACGCCGTCGATCCTTTGAACCACTCTCTCGTGAGACTACGCAGAGCGGCTTCGTCCTTGGCCACCTCCATCAGGATGGGCGACTCGCTTCGCCCGTGGGTCATGAGGTCCACAAAGTTGAAGACCATCGCGATGACGGAGCCTGGGCGCTTGAGCGCCGAGCGGACCCGCCCGCGGACCTGCTCGCTGTTGCGATCCGTGAAAATCTTCTCGTAGTGCACCGGCACGTCACGGCCGGTAATCCTCTTGAGTTGCTCCTCGAGCAACTCGTCCTCGAACGCGTTGAGGCTGCCCTCATCGTCCGAGCGATCCCACCAACTCGGACGGTCCTTGGCGATTTGGTCCGGATACTGCCCGCTGAAGATCGCGTTCCTGGAATACGGCGTAGCAGTCGGCAGGATCGAGTAGTGGTAGGACTCCTCGATCTCGAAGAACTCAGATATAAGCGGTGCGATAACCCGCCACTGATCCAATCGCATGCAGTCGAGCACCACCAAGAATACGGGGTCCTCACCCAAGAGCGGCACCACGTGGGTCTCGACCACATCAACCGATAGGGGTGGCCGCTCACCTTCGTCGCGCAGCCACCTGGGGTAGTGCTTACCGACCCACACACCGAAATCCGTCCGAAGGTCCGTCATGAGTGATTGGACGGTGTCGAGCAGACCGGCCTCGCCCTCTTCTTCGAGCAGGATGTGCCAGTCCGTGAGCTCGATGTAGACCTCGGCGAAGTCCTCTGCGGAGCGTGCCTCCTGCCGCTTGATGGAGAGCCTGCCGAATCGCGCCGCGAAGTCCTGGGCCACACGCTGCTGCCGGATGGACGACCCCTCCAGTATGCGTGTCACTATGGATAGGACCTGCCGCGGACTGGTGGGTTTGACCAGATAGTCGTCCACACGCCGACCGATCGCCTCGTTCATGGTGTGGTCCTCCTCGGACTTCGTCACCATCACGACGCGTGCGTGCGGATCCTCTCGTCGCAGAATCTCCAAGACCTCCAAGCCGCGCAGCCCCGGCATCTGCTCGTCGAGCAAGACCAGGTCGTACGGATGCTCGCGCATGAGCACCAGCGCGTCATCACCGTTGGTGATCGCATCGACGTGGTACCCGCGCGCCTGCAAGAACAGGAGGTGGGGCTTGAGGAGATGAATCTCGTCGTCGACCCAGAGGATGCGCTTTCGGGTGGGTTCCATGGCGGGAAAGCTAAGGCCGGCCCCTAGATGAAAGAAGATACCGACCGTCTACTGGCTCTTGGGGGCCTGTTAGCTGGCCCCGTTTTCATTCGGGTCGGCTCCATTAAAAAGCAACAACCCCACGAACACCCAGAAGAAGATCTTGGCCGTCAGGATGAGCAGCACGAATCCGATGATAGACCAGACCGGATAGTCCACCCTACATGCTGATCGTGTAGGGGAACCAAGACCCGATGGGTTTTCCGCCCTTCTTGGCCGGCGCGAAGAACCACTCGGACGCCTCGCGCACGAGGCGCTTGTTGTAGTCGCTATCCGTCGTGGGCGGTCGGAGCTGCGTCGAGTCGGCCACCACGCGGCCGACCTCGTTTACGAACACCCATATCTCGACTTCCTGACCCCGCAGATCCTTGTTGGCCGGCGGAATGATCATACTGCGCGGCGCGGGCGGCACGAGCCGAAAGAAGCCCTCGGCCGCGTTTCCACCGTCACCCCGTCCGTCGCCTTCGGCGAGTCCTGGTCCTTCGGGCCCTGGGCGATCGCCGAGAACCGATGCCGTCTCGATCTCCATCTCCTGCTCCATCTCGAGCTGTAGAACGGGCTCGCTCGTGGGCAGAGGAATCTTAGGAGGAATGATGGGGCGCGGCGGCGGCAGTCTCAGGCTGACCGTCTGCATACCCCCTGAGGCGGCCCGGTTGTCTCCAGCCCGCGGACCTGCGGCGGCGAACGGTGATTGCAGCGGACCCTCGGATGACCAAAGGAAGAAAATCAACACGTGAAACACCAAAGACGCCAATAGCCCGTTCCGCCAGAACTTACGCTCAGCGAAACGCCTTTCCGCGAGACTGAGGGTATGGCTGGCGTTAAGGGTCATTAGGTAGTCACTTCGCTCGTGCCTGCGAGAACATCGATATTTATTGTACTGTCCTATCCGTGTTTGGGTTTCGCCTGCGGTGCCCCAACCCGCGGCCGGCCGGCCGAGATCCCGCACTTCTAATCCCCGTTCGGCAGGCGGCCATGAGTATACCAGAGACCACCCCATCAGGTTCGCGAGAGTCGTGGGGCAGTCGGTTCGGGTTCATCATGGCGACGGCGGGGTTCGCCGTCGGGCTAGGTAATATCTGGCGTTTCCCCTATGTGACCGGGAGTAACGGGGGCGCCGCCTTCCTGCTCGTCTACGTCGCGTTCAGCGCCTTGATCGGCATCCCGCTGCTGACCGCCGAGATCGGTCTGGGCCGCAAACTCGGCCTCTCGCCGCTGGCGGGAATGAGGAAAGCCACTGGCAGCGCCTCGCACCCTTGGAACGCAATCGGGTGGATGGGCACCGCGACCGCAACGATCATCATGGGCTACTACCTGATGCTGCTCGGGTGGATCGCAGGCTACTTAGTCATGGCCATATCCGGGGACCTCGCGGCGCCCCCTCAAGGGGATCACGCGGCGCTCTACGAGAGCTTCATAGCACGGCCCGGAATGGTGCTGGCGTACACGGGTGCGGTGACCGCCGTGATGTGTGCCATCGTGTGGAGGGGGGTACGCCATGGCGTGGAGCGGCTGGCCAAGGTCGGAATGCCCCTGTTCTTCGTGATCCTTCTGGCACTGGCTATTCGCTCTTTGACGTTTCCCGGCGCCGCCGAGGGGCTGGCCTGGTACCTCCGTCCCGACTTCTCCGCTCTGGACGGTGAAGCGCTGCTCATCGCGCTGGGTCAGGCCTTCTATTCGATCGGGATCGGCATGGCGGCAGCGTTCGGATTCGGGAGCTACCTGGACACAGCCAACAGCGACGTGCCTGGGAGCGCGGCCATCGTCGTCGCCTTCGATACCATGGTGGCGTTCATCGCGGGGCTGGTCCTGTTCCCCGCCCTGTTCGCGTTCGGGTTGGAGCCCGACGCCGGACCCGGGCTGCTTTTCGTGACAATGGCGAACCTCTTCGGTCGCATGCCGGCCGGGCAGCTTCTGAGCATCGCCTTCTTCTTCCTGCTGCTTCTGGCGGGCGTGACATCGGCCGTGGCTCAGATCGAAGTGCTCGTCGCCACTCTCGAGGACTCCTGGAGCATCGGCCGAACAAAGGGTGTGATTTTCATCGGTAGCGGGCTGCTGTTGCTCAACGTTCCGGTGGTGCTGTCTCAGGGTCCGTGGTCGGATTTCACTGTGTTTGGTATGGATCTGTTCGTGCTAACCGACTACGTGTCCGGAAGCCTCCTGCTGCCCATCGGAGCGCTGACTCTGGCTCTCTACATAGCCATATCGTGGGGCTGGCACGGGTTCCGAGACGACCTGAATCAAGGAGCTGGCACGGTTAAGGTCGCGGCTGGCTGGAGGCCCTTCGTGATGGTGCTTATTCCCCTAGCAGTCGCAACGATCCTGCTGGTGGGCCTCGGGGTGTTCTAGGCGCCGTCCGAGACGAGACCTACGGGGCCTAGGGCGCTTGCTACCTCCTCCCCCTTTGGACAACTTCGTTCCTCGCCTGGGGATCGGACCCGCGATCATATGAGCTACGGATGACAGACACCATAGAGAACGTCCCGAGAGGCCTTCGCCCTAATCTGCCCAAGCGCCCCGCGATGGACGGGGACACGTGGGCACAGATTCAGGCGGCTCAGGAGAAGATGAAGGAGCGCGAGTACGTCCGCTTCTCGGTTTTTCAGGTCGATCCCGCCTGGCGCCGACTCCCGCGCGCGGAGCGGGAGCAGCAGAAGGAAGAGTTCGAGTCGGCTATCGCCGACAGGATCACGTCTATGATGATCTACTCGTACGCGCTTGTAGGGACTCGCGGCGATGCCGACTTCATCCTTTGGCAGGCAGGCCGCGACCTCGATTTGCTCCACGATCTCGCCTCGGCGCTCAACCAGACCGCGTTGGCCGGATACCTCTCGATCCCACACTCCTACTTCGCGATGACCAAGCGGTCCATCTACCTGAACCGTTACGAGGAAGAGTACATAGCGGCATACGGGAGCGCAGAAACTGTGGACCGATCTCGGGTGGCTCTCAATCCACGGGGGTCCAAGTACCTGTTCGTCTATCCGATGGCCAAGACACGCGAATGGTACAAGCTCCCACACGAGGACCGGCAACGCATGATGGACGAGCACATCCGGATAGGGCATCAGTGGCCGGATGTGAAACTCAACACCACCTATTCGTACGGGATAGACGACCAAGAGTTCGTCATGGCTTTCGAGGCGGATCACCCCGGCCGTTTCGTCGACCTGCTGATGGCATTACGGCTCTCCGAATCGTCGGCCTACACACTCTTCGACGTGCCGGCCTTCACCGGTCTCGCGATGTCGATGCGTGACACCTTGGACTCCCTGGGTTGAGGCGCTGACCCGGTGACCACAGTCCAGTCCGATCCTGACATGACCGGAGAAGCCGGAGACGAGCAGGAGCAGAATCAGGAGCAGACCTCCGGCAAGGTTCGGGCTCTCTACGAACTGACCAAGCCCGGCATTGCGGGATACGTAATGATCACCGCTGGAGTGAGCTACTACGTAGGCGCCCGGGGGCAGGCGGACTTCTTACCGATCACGCATACGCTTGTGGGCGTCGCATTGGGTACGGCTGGGGCGCTCGCCCTCAATCAGTACGTAGAACGGGACGTGGACGCGATCATGACGCGCACGCAGACTCGTCCCCTACCGTCCGGACGGCTCAGCCCAATGGAGGCGTTGGCGTTCGGTTGGGGACTACTCCTGGTCGGACTCGTTTATCTGGGCGTAACCGTCGGCTGGCTCCCCTCGGTTCTCACGGCCGCCTCGGCAGCCGCCTACATCCTGGCGTACACACCGCTCAAGACCCGCTCCTATCTGGCCACATTGGTTGGCGCGGTTCCGGGGGCATTTCCGACCCTGATCGGGTGGAGCGCTGCGACGGGTACGGTCGAGTTCGGAGGGGTCGTGCTCTTTTGTATCGCCTTCCTTTGGCAACTTCCGCACGTCCTGGGGCTGGCGTGGCTCCTTCGGGAAGACTACGCCCGGGTCGGGTTCTTTCTGAGCCCCCCGACAGACCCCAAGGGCGTCCGCATCGGCAAGCACATGGTGTACCACTCGGTATCCCTCCTTCTGATCAGCACGCTGCCGACGTTTCTCGGGATGACCGGTTGGATTTACTTGGCCGGCGCGGTGGTCCTAGGATTGATCACGTTGGGTTTCTCCGTCGCGGCCGCAATCGAGATGTCACGGATCCGAGCCCGCAAGGTTTTCTTCTGGTCCTTGCTTTATCAGCCGGCATTGCTGGCGCTGCTCCTCATCGACACCGTCCGCATCTAGTTGCCTGGAGGCAAGCCATGATCAGCCCTAGATCACTCGCCATTTCCGCTCTCGCCGTCTTCGCCCTAACGACTGACGCCGTGAGCCAGGACCGCCCCCGCCTCCGGGACCTCGGTGTTACGGTCGGGGTGTTGGCCCCAGGACCGCTCAACGCCATCACCGACGTTGACGGTGTCCTAGTTGGACAGGTGACGGTAACGGACGGCGAACGGGTGAATACAGGAGTCACGGCTATCAGACCCCATGGCGGCAGCCTCTATCACGACCGGGTGCCGGCGGCCATGTACGTCGGGAACGGGTTCGGAAAGCTCCTGGGTGTGACCCAGGTTCGGGAGTTGGGCGAGCTGGAGACACCGGTGCTGCTGACGTGCACGCTGTGCGTATGGAAAGCGGCCGATGCGATGGTGGAGTGGGCCCTCGAGCAGCCGGGCATGGAAAATGTCGGATCGTTGAACGCCGTGGTAGGAGAGACCAACGACGGTGGACTGAATGACATTCGGAACCGTCCTATCACGCCGGCCCACGTGCGTGAAGCCATCGAATCGGCGAGTGCCGGGCCGGTCGAGGAAGGCTCGGTTGGAGCAGGCCGTGGCACCCGCGCCTTCGGGTGGAAGGGCGGCATCGGCACCAGTAGCCGGGTGCTGCCTGAGAGCCTCGGTGGCTTCACCGTCGGTGTGTTGGTCCAGTCGAACTTCGGTGGAATCCTCACCATGGCCGGCGCACCCGTCGGACAGGAATTGGGGCGCTATTCCTTCCGAAACGCGATCGAGGGTGACAGTCAGGATCAAGGCGCCGGGGCCGGTGATGCCGAGGGTGCACCCACCAGCGAATGGACCGACGAGGACGAGGGCCAGGGGTCGATCATGATAGTGGTAGCCACCGACGCCCCCCTCTCCCCCTTCAAGCTGGAACGCCTGGCCAAGCGAGCCATCATGGGGTTGGCCCGGACCGGCTCGTTCGCCGGCAACGGCTCCGGCGACTACGTGATCGCCTTCTCGACCGCCGAGGGCGTGCGGCGCCAACCCGACGAAGAGTGGACAGAGCTCATAGAGGTGCCGAACGATCGGATCTCGGCTCTGTTCGAGGGGGCTGTAGAGGCCACCCAGGAGGCGATTTACAACTCGCTACTGAAGGCGACCACCGTGTCGGGCATGGGGCGCACAGCCGACGCAATCGACGTCGACGAGGTGGCGCGGGTGCTCCGCGAGTACAACGTGCTCCGCCCTTAGGGCCGGAACGTCGCTAGGCACTCATAACCCCTTTCTCAGTCGCTGAGTAAAACGGCTCGCGCGTCGAAGATTTCGTCCTCTTCGCGCAACACAGCGAGTAGACTCGATCCAACTTTGCCGTCCACCGTGACGGCGGCCATGGCCTCGCCGCCTTCGTCCTGACGGGCCTGGACGTACTCCGCGATGTTCAGGCCGTGGATGCCAAGCATCGTCCCGACCTTCCCGATGACGCCGGGTACGTCCTTATTGCGGAGCACCAAAAGACACCCCTCGGGTTTGATACTCAGGGTGAAGTTGTCGATCTGGACGATACGCGGGTGCAGCTGATCCCCCAAAAGGGCTCCACATACACGGACCTTCCCGCGCTCCGTTTCCAACACCACTTCTATGTACGCCGAGTAGTCCGGACGCTCCTCAACCAAGCCCGTACCGATAGAAATATTCCTCGAGTCGGCCAAATGGAGAGCGTTCACGAAGTTCACGTTGCGGCGGCCAACCACCGGCGTGAGCATTCCGGTCATTATGGCCGCGGAAAGGGGATGGAGGATCTCCCCCGTCTCGGCAGCCAGCCCGATGTCCACTCGGCGCATTCCGCCCCAGCCCAACACAGCCGCCACCCGTCCTACCTTACGAGCGAGATCGAGGAGGGGCCGTACGACCTTCAACTCCTCTCCTCCGATCGCAGGAGCATTGAGAGCCCTCGAGAGGTCTCCTTCGAGGAGGGCAGCCCGAACGCCTTCGGCGATCTCCGACGCCACCAGTTCCTGCGCCTCAACCGTGTACGCCCCGAGGTGAGGGGTGAGAACTAAGTTCGGTGCCCCCCGGAGAGTACTGTTCTCGGGAAGCGGCTCCGTCTCGTATACGTCGAGCGCCGCTCCGGCGATCTCTCCCGCCTCGAGAGCGGCCACTAGAGCGTCCTCGTCGACCACACCTCCGCGGGCCGCATTGATCAGGAATCCGCTCGACTTCATCGCCTGGAGTTCCTTAGCACCGATCATACGCTCAGTATCCGGCGTCAGCGGCACATGCAGCGAGATGACGTCGCCCTGCGCCAGCACCTGGGCAAAGGTGACACGCTCTACTTCGATCTGCTCGGCCCGTTCTTCCGTCAGATACGGATCATGTGCGATGGTCCGCATTCCGAAGGCCCGTGCCCTCTTGGCTACCTCGGCGCCGATACGGCCCGCGCCGACGAGCGCCAGAGTCTTGCCCCGAAGCTCGATGCCGGAGAACTGCGAGCGCGCCCAGTCTCCCCCCCGGACAGAGTTGTCGGCCGCCGCGACCTTGCGCGCAACCGAGAGCATGAGCGCCATGGATAGTTCGGCAGCGGAGACGGTGTTGCCCTCTGGAGCATTGATCACCGGGATCCCATGCTCGGTGGCCACCTCGAGGTCGATATTGTCCACGCCGACCCCAGCTCGGCCCACGACCCGAAGGTTGGGCGACACCCCGAGAAGCTCACGCGTCACCTTGGTCGCGCTACGCACAATCAACCCGTGCGCACTGGCCATGGCTTCGTGTAGCTGCTCGGTGTCCCACCCGTCGGCCACGATGACTTCGAATCGGTCGTCCCCCGTGAGAGGCGCGAGCCCCGACGTCGAAATCTTGTCGGCGGCCACCACTATCATTTTGTCACTCATGTGAGCACCTCCTCAAGCGCCTCCAACACGGCCTCGAGCTCCTCCGGTGAATGATCACCCATGTGTCCGATTCGGAAGGTCGTGCTTTTCAGCTTTCCATATCCGCCGCCGATAACGAACCCGCGCTCCTTCACGCCCGCGACGACAGAGGGCCCCTCCACGTCTTCCGGCAACGCAACGCACGTGACGGTCGGTGACCGTGCGCCCTCGGGGGCCAACACGGAAAGTCCGACGCCGTGCTCAGCTCGCATCGTTGCGACCCACTGTTCACAGCGCTCGGCCATGGTACGGTGCCGGGCCCAGCGACTTACCATCCCTTCGGCGGAAATACGTCGAAGCTGTTCGGCCAGCGCGTAGAGGAGCGACACGGCCGGAGTCGTCGGCGTCTGAAGGTTGTCGAGCTGTTTCGCGAACAGCTCGAGATCGAAGTAGACACCCTTTCGGGTCGCCGTCTTCGACCGCTCCATGAGCCTCTCAGAGGCCACGCCGAACGCCAGTCCCGGCGGCAGCGCCAAGGCCTTTTGGGAGCCCGTCAATACGAAGTCCAGCTGCCATTCGTCGCTCAGGACCTCCACACCCCCAACTCCAGTGACCGAATCGACCAACAGAACGACGTCATCACTCTCGCGTACCGCCCGCGAGATGTCGGCCAGCGGGTTCAGCGCGCCGGTCGATGTCTCCGAGTGAACAACCGTCACGGCGTCGTAATCACCGCCGGAGAGCCGGTCTCGCACGGCATCGGGGGAGAGGGCCTGCCCCCACTCGACATCCAGCGTATCAACCTCGAGCCCGCACGCCCTAGCGATGTCGGCGAAACGCGCGCTGAACGCTCCGTTGACCAGGCTCAGCACTCTGGAGCGAGCTCCGTTGCGTACCGCCGCCTCCATGAGGCCGGTGGCGGACGACGTCGAAATCATGACCGGACTCTCCGTCCGGAACACGTCCTTGAGGCCGGTCTGCAACTCGCCCATCAATTCTTTGATGGCGGGGCCCCGGTGTCCGATGAGTGCCCTCGCCTGCGCTTGGAGGACGTCAGGATGAACTTCGGTGGGGCCAGGAAGAAAGAACCGGCCGAAAACCTCGGAAAGCGGTGGCTCCACTGCTTATCTCCTGGTCACAGACTGAGTGTAGTCTTGCCGGGCGGGGCGCAGGTCCAGCCCGTGGTCCCGGCCCGCCGAGTGGGACCGGCGCAAGATAACGCCTGCGTTGGCGCCGGAAAGACCCCGGAGTTCAACGCCAGGATCGCTCCCATCGCATGTAATGGACAGCCTGAACCCCGCCGTCGGCCAAAACTTCGAGGCCAGCTGGATCACGATAGGCTTGCCGATAGAACACGTAAGCGACGTTCGCCTGGATCATGAGCTTCGCACAGGTAGCGCACGGACTGGCAGTCACAAACGCCACCTTCCGTCGCTGCGCCCCGGGAGACTTTACCAGCGCATTCTGCTCGGAGTGGATACATCCACAGCTCCCCGGTGTGGGGCTGTCGCACTTATTGGGAAAGCCACGTGCGTTTCCGTTGTACCCGATGGCCACGACGTGCTCGAGGTGTTGATCGGTGATCACGGTTCCGACCTGGAGCCGGGCACAGGTGCTACGCTTGGCCAACTCCTCGGCCATGCGCATGTAGACCTCGAAGAGCGGCGGGCGCACCACCGAGGCCTCATCAACCGGCTCGGCGCCGACGTTGAGGGGGTGCGTGTTCTCGGGAACCAAGTCCTTTTGGAAAGTAGACATCGGCTCAGGCCGCTGAATCCATCAGGTCGAGGACTTCTCGCAGCATAGTCCGGCCTTTGTCTTTCGCGTAGAAGCGTCGCACATGCTTGTACCGCTCTGCGGAAGGCATGGCCACGCCTTCGGTGACGACCCAGTCCTGCAACGGTCCCGGCCTGGGGCCCCACCATCCCCGTTCCACAAAATCCTCGTCCAACATCAATACAACGGGAATCGATCGGCTCTCGCCGCCAGTAAGGTGAGCATCCATCAAGTCCAGATTTTCGTCGCGCGACAGGACGCGAAAGTCGAGACCTGGGGCTTCTTCCGCCAGCTGGGCTAGTACAGGCAGCAGGTTGACGGCGTCGCCGCACCAGTCTTCAGACAGCGCGAGAAGATGCCACTCGCTCGGAAGGCGTCGGGCTTCCTCTAGGATCTCCGGTGGAATGGACACCCGCTGGTAGACCCCGTGCCACAAATCCTTGTTCTTCTCGACCGACTCCAGGTACGAACCGAAGTCCGTAGCGGCGAGATAACGTTCTTTCATGTTCATGACTTCAGCGGGCTCCTCCCGAAGGAGAATAAGGAGTGATCACACCTTGTTCCGTGCCGCTTTCTTGCGCTCGTGTATATCTAGGTACCGCTTCCGGAGACGGATGCTGTCCGGCGTGACCTCGATCAGCTCGTCGTCGTCGATGAACTCCAGTGCGAGCTCGAGTGTGAGTTCCCTGGGAGTCTCGAGCCGAATGTGCTCGTCGGACGAGGTGGTTCTCATGTTGGTGAGCTTCTTACCCTTACAGACGTTCACATCGAGATCGCCTGGACGAACGTGCTCGCCGACGATCATGCCGCTGTAGACCGCCTCGCCAGGTCCGATGATCATGGTCGCCCGTTCCTGGAGGTTGAAGAGCGCAAACCCGACCGAGGCGCCTTCTCGATCCGCCACCAACACTCCACGCTTGCGGCCGATGAGGGGTCCGGCGTGCGGGCCGTATTCGAGGAACCGGTGGTGTAGCGTTCCCTCTCCACGCGTGTCGGTCATGAACTCGGAGCGATAGCCGAAGAGCCCCCGGGCTGGCACTCGGAAGCGCAGGCGCACCGGTCCGCGGTCCGTCGGCTTCATCTCGATCATCTCGCCTCGGCGAGGACCCATCTTTTCCATCACGGCCCCGATGAACTCATCGGGGATCTCGATGACGGCTTCTTCGAAGGGCTCCATTCGGCCTTCAGGGCCCTGCTTTTCGATCACGCGCGGGCGCGACACCTGAAACTCATACCCTTCTCGGCGCATCGTCTCCATGAGAATGGTCAGATGGAGCTCTCCACGCCCTGCCACGGTAAAGGTGTCAGGAACCTCGGTGTCATCCACCCGAAGCGACACATTGCGCTCAAGCTCCTTCTTGAGCCGATCTCGCACCTGCCGAGTGGTGACGAACTTGCCGACCCGCCCCGCGAACGGTGAATTGTTCACCGTGAAGTCAACGGACAGCGTGGGTTCCTCAACCGCGATCCCGTGAAGTCGGTCCCGGACCTCAGGATCGCTAATCGTAGTACCGATCTCGACCCCTTCCAGGCCGGCCACTGCAACGATCTCACCGGCCGACGCCTCTTCGACCTCAACCCGCTCGAGCCCTTCGAACCCATAGAGATGAGTGACCTTATCCCTCAGGGCATCCTCTACGGACACCTCACCCGGGTCTCCCAACGGAAGCAGCGTTACCGCATCCCCGACGCGCAGACGTCCTCGCTCGATCTTGCCGATGCCGATCCGTCCCAAATAGCTGGAATAGTCCAATGTGGAGATCAGCATCTGGAAGGTGCCGTCCGGGTCTACCAACGGCGGCGGGATACGCTCGGTGATGATGTCGAAGAGGGGGCCCAAATCCCCTCCCGTGGCCTCGGAATCGGTGCTGGCCCACCCGTCGCGGCCGACGGCGTAGAGGAACGGGGCGTCTAGCTGGGCATCGGTTGCCTCGAGGTTCATGAACAGCTCGAGGACCTCGTCGTGCACCTCCTCGGCGCGGGCGTCTGAACGATCCACCTTGTTGATCAGGACGATCGGCTGAAGTCCTAACTCAAGGGCTTTGCGCGTAACAAACCTGGTCTGTGGCATGGGCCCTTCGGCCGCATCGACAAGCAGGAGCACCCCGTCGACCATGCGCAAAATGCGCTCGACTTCCCCACCAAAATCCGCGTGACCGGGGGTGTCGACGACGTTCAGCTTCATCTCGCCCCAACGCACTGAGGTGTTCTTGGCGAGAATGGTGATGCCCCGCTCACGTTCGAGCGGGTTCGAGTCCATTACCCGCTCCTGGACCGCTTCGTGGTCGGAGAACACACCTGCTTGACGTAGCATCTGGTCGACCAGTGTGGTCTTGCCGTGATCCACGTGGGCGATGATGGCGATGTTCCTGATGTTCATTGTGCTGACTCGGTGGCGCCCAGGCCCTGAGAGCCCCGGGATCACGATATATACCCTGAATATCGCCGCGCTCGGGCGGTCGATTGTTAGCCTGAAAAGGTAACGGAAAGACCTGAGAAGGTCAGTCTCCCAGTACGTGTGAGAAGATCAAAGGCGCAACGATGGAGGCGTCGGATTGGATCTGAAAACGCGGAGTCTCCGGGGCGAGTTTACCCCAAGTGATTTTCTCGTTCGCGGGAGCCCCCGAATAGCCACCGTATGAAGCGGGTGCATCGGAGATCTGCGCGAAATAGCCCCAAAATGGCGTGTCCCGCTTCAGGTCCTGGATAATGCAAGGCACCGCACAGATCGCGAAGTCTCCGGCTATACCCCCACCGATCTGGAAGAAACCCACGGAGGGCCTACCCTCATCCGCACCGTTGTTCGCGAGGTACCACTCCATGAGCTGCTGAAACTGTTCCGTTCCCGACAGCACACACTGATGGTGCGGGACGACTCCCGTCATGACGTTCGCCGCGAAGATGTTGCCCGTGGTCGAATCCTCCCACCCGGGTGCGAAAACCGGGATCTCCACCTCCATCGCCGCTAGAACCCATGAGTCTTTTGGGTCGATCTGGTAGTGCTCCTCCAGAGCACCAGCCGCGAGAGTCTCGAACAAGAACTCGGACGGGAGCTTACGCTCTCCGGTCTCGCATGCCCTGCTCCATCCCTCCGCGAGGCGCCCCTCCACATGGCGCATGACATCTTCCGGAATGCACGTGTCGGTCACGCGGTTCATACCCCGGGCGTAGAGCTCGGCCTCGGCTTCGGCACTCAGCGCCCGCCAATCCGGGATCAGCTCGTACTCGCCATGAGCGAGGAGGTTGAAGACGTCTTCCTCGAGATTGGCACCGGTACATGAAATGGCATGCACTTTCTCGTCACGAATCATGCGAGCGAGGCTCACGCCCAACTCGCCGGTCGACATGGCGCCCGCCAACGCCACCAGCATCTTTCCGCCGGCCTGGATGTGGGCGTCATACGCGACAGCCGCCTCGCGAGTCTCTCTGGCATTGAAGTGCCGGTAGTGGCGCTCCATAAACTGTCTAACGTGACCCATTCTTATTCCTCCACTACAGCTCGGTAGAATTGTCTGGACTCATGCTCGGTGAGGATTGTATCCTTTGGTGCATCCGTCCGGCTTCCAGTGGGGGCCCGACGAACGTGAGGCCGACGGCAGGCGGGTGGGTGACCTCAGTGACAAAGCCGAGACCGACAACCCTTCAGGGTTCGAGTTCCGTGCCCCCGAGGATATAGGGCCTGCCGACTTCGCGTGGGGTTCGGCCGGAAAGGACTCCGAACCCGAAGAACTGAGTCGTCCCAGCTTGCGCCGACCGTGGTATCTCGCGTGGTTCGTGGACAAGGATGCGCAGGGCTTTTCACTGGAAGTCTCTCGGCGACTGAGCGACTGAAGTAGCTCTCAGCGTCTCTGTAGCACACGTCCGGGCAACCGACCCGTGAACTCCCCACCGGAAATGGCCGCCTGGCCGTTGACGAAAACCTCGACCATACCTTCAGAGAGCTGATGCGGCTCGGTGAAGGTGGCGGGATCGTTCACTCGGGCCAGGTCGAACACGACGATATCCGCGTAAGCGCCCTCTCGAATCGTCCCCCGGTCTGGAATCCTGAAGACCTGAGCTGGAAGCGAGGTCATGCTTCGGATCGCTGCGGCGAGGTCGACGACACCCTCTTCCACCACGTAGTACCGGATTTTACGAGCGAACGCCCCATAACTCCTCGGATGTGGCACCCCCTCACCCATCGGTGCATATCCACCGTCCGAAGAGGTCATGTTCCAGGGCTGTACCATCAGGGTTCGAACATCGTCGTCGTGCATGTTGTAGGAGACGATGCTCACGCTCCCACGTCGGAGAAGGTCAGCAGAGTAATCGACCGGATCCTCGCCCTTCTCGGCGGCGACGTCGGACAGCAGGCGCCCCTCCAGCGACTCGTCGAATACCACGCGGCGGAACTGAATTCGATCGGCTCCACCCCGGCGAGCTAGGTTTTCGACCATTTCCGCCCGGATCCTGGCGAAGGTCTCCGGTCGGTTTAGACGAGCCTTCAAAGAATCACTGCCCCCCGCTTCGGCCCAGCGCGGAATGAGAGCGGCCCCTAGCCCGGTGGACGATGCCACATAGGGATACTGATCGCTGTAGACCTCTACCCCTTCATTCCGCGCCATCTCAATCCTCTGAACGATGGCATGCCCAAACCCCCACACCGTCGGACCCAAGGCCTTGATGTGTGTAATCACGGCAGGCACACCGGCCCGACGTCCTACGTCGATCACCTCTTCCACCGCTTCGATGACACCGACCGTGTAGCTCGCCTCGTCGCGGATATGGCTCGTGTATGCGCCTCCGAACCGGGAGACGACCTTCGCCAACTCGACGATTTCCTCAGGCTCGGAGTAACTACCGGGGGCATAGAAGATGCCTGACGAAAGGCCTAGGGCCCCCTGCTCCATTCCTTGCCGGACGGCTCCCCGCATCTGGTCCATCTCCGCCGTAGTCGGCGCTCGATCCCCGGCACCTACGATCTCTCGACGAAGGGACCCGTGTGGAACGAACTGGGCCACGTTCACACCCATCCCGTGTTCGAGGAGTTGGGTCTTCTGCCGCCCGAGGTCCACCGGCCCACCCCCGTCCGGATTGATCATGACCGTGGTGAGGCCTTGAGCCAGAAGCGGTTCTCCGTGACTGAGCCCTGGGGTAGCCAGTCCCGGACCGGCATGAGAGTGTGAGTCGATGAAGCCCGGAGCTACGAACAGACCCGTGGCGTCGATTTCGCGCCTCCCCGACGCGGCAGAAAGGTCGCCCACAGCGGCCACCCGTTCGCCTTGAATGGCGACATCGCCCAAGAACCAGGGATTTCCGGTGCCGTCGAGAATCCGCCCGTGGCGGATCACGACGTCGTATGCGTCTTGGGCGGCGAGAGTCCCCGGAATGCTGACGAACAGGAGCATGAGGGCCCATGCACACTTATGAAGCCGGAACAAGGTCGTCACGGTCGGAGCCTACCTAGTAGAGGTCAAGAGCGACAGGTGGGGCAAGATGGTCGCGGACCGAGGCCGGCAACAGAGCTACAGCGACCCCAAGGGGGGCCGTCGCGGAGTGGTCGGGGCTCCTACCGGGCGCCCGCTACCTGACGGAAAGCGTGCCGGAGATCAGCCGCTGAATCGGGCGAAGTACCCCAGCACAAGCGCACCGCCCACCGGCAAATTGCGACCGTCCAGCGGCACCCTCCACCCAGCCTCGAAGGCGCCCAACGGGGTCTCATACCAGAGCGACGGCATCACCTGGACTTGAGTAAGATGACGATCGTCAGGGCCGGCGACTTCGAGGGGGCGAAGGCGAAGGTCATCCCCTAGGTTCACGCAGGGCAAAACAAAACCGATGAGCCCATGCGGGGCCCATCGGTGGGTAATATCTAAGGCGGATGGGGCTCAGCTGGACTCGTCCCCGGAATAACCGCCCTCGGCGAGGAGTTCTTTCAAACGACCCTCACGCTCGGGTAGGTTCGTCTTCGCGATCGCTCTGGCTAGCGTAATGCGGTCTTCATCCGAGACGTGGTCCAAGATGTTGATCGGAGCGCCGTAGCGCAGAAGGATGCGTTTGGCATCAATGACTACTGAGTCGGACACTAACCCTCCCCGGGCAAGCCGTGGATTTGTAACGTGAAATCCGCTAAAACTAGCCGTATTCAATACTTATGCCAACGGATAGTCGTGGCGTGACGCCCCTGTCGCGCTACTCCGCCGCTGTCCTGCTCCCAGTGACTTTGGGGGCCTTGGCTGGGCTTTGGGTGACCACCACAGCTTTCGAGCGACTGCGCTCTGAGGCCGACAGCCGTGTGGCCGCTTCGGCGACGGATTTGATCCTGAGGGAAATGGGGGCCGCAACCGATGCCCTGCTGGCCGGAGCCGAATCGGTCCGGCCGACCGGAACCCTATCCACCCGCGGTCGAGGCGGCCCTGCGCGGTGATACGGTGCTCGCACTCGGTAGCTCGGCCGAGAGTCTGGAGCTGACGCTGGTGTACGGGGACGGACCGCTCGTTCGGACCGCCACAGGTCCGTTCCGCCCCACGGTGTTGGAGTCCCTCCACAGCCAAAATAAAGTCCATCGAGAGGTAAGGGACCGCCGCCGCCTAATTCATCAAACCTGAGTCCTCGAACGCGCCGGGAGAGAGAGGCGCCTCGAGATCGAAGCGCGGGATCGCAACATCGAACTCCTCGCCATCGGGACTCACGAAGGTGTAGTGCCCCTCCATAAACCCGGCCGGGGAGTGCAAGATGCAGAAGCTTTGGTACTCGTGAGAATTCCCCGGCTTCAGCGTGGGCTGCTCTCCCACCACGCCCTCGCCATCAACCTCTGAGTCCTCACCCATGGCGTCGTGGATATGCCAGTGGCGAAAGAGAAGTTTCGCCGACTCCTCCCCTTGGTTCTCCATCTCCACCAAGTAGGTGAATACGAACCGCCCCTCGTCCGGTTCGGAGTGTGACAAGGAAAAGCTGGGCTGCACGGACACGCGAATGCCCCGAGTCGTCGTTTCGTAGCTCATGAGAGCATCATAGGTAGATCGGAATGGCGGCGCCAACCGTGGCCAATCAGCGCCTGAGCCCAAACGCATCGGTGACCAACGGGCACCCATCCGGTGGCCGCCTCGGGGCTTTCCACAAATCTAGGCTTCAGCCATGTTTACGCATGAATGGCCCGTCGCCCACGCACCTCTCTCGATCGGTCGAGGACTACCTCAAGGCCATCTATTCCCTGACCGCCGGCGGGGAGGCCGCATCTACCAGCGCCCTCGCCGGGGCGCTAGAGATTCAACCCGCCTCCGTTACCGGAATGGTGAAGCGGTTGGCCGAGACGGGGTACCTCGAGCACGCACGCTATCGGGGAGCCAGACTCACCGAGATGGGTACGCGCGAGGCCCTGAGAATCATTCGGCGCCACCGCATCTTGGAGACGTATCTGTACGTTCAGTTGGGCTACTCGTGGGACGACGTTCATGCCGAAGCAGAGCGACTGGAGCACGCGGCGTCCGAGGCACTCATCGACCGCATGTCCGCGATGCTGGAGCATCCGACCCACGATCCGCATGGCGCGCCCATCCCGACCCGATCCGGTGAGATTGAAGCGTCGGACTTCGCCACTCTCGACGAGATGCGTCCAGGCACCACGGTCCAGATACGTGCGGTTCAGGACGAGGACCCGGAGCGTCTGCGTTATATGGAGGCCCTAGGGCTCACCCCCGGGGCGCAGGTCACAGTTGTGGACCAAGCCCCGTACGATGGCCCCCTCACGGTCGCGGTGACGGACTCGTCGGGTACCGAGGTCATCGGGTCGGATCTGGCGGGAAAGATCTTCGTAGCTCCGATCGTCCCGGAGTAGCTACGCCGGTGTGATGATCGCCTTGGTCACCTTGAGTCCCGCGACATCTTCCAACGCCTGACCGGCCTGCTCCAATGTGTATCGCCCCCCGATCACGGAGGCGAACGGGAGTCGGTCTGCATGGCGACCGAGCAGCCGGAGCGCACCCACCAGGTGGTGAAAGTCCGTTCCCCACTGGCCCTTCACGATGGCGTGCTTGCGGTTGATGTCGGTGTGCGGGTTTAGCGGGATGTCTCCGGCATCGGTGTAGTGCCCGGCTACCACGTATGTGCCGCCGTCCCGCAGGACATCGAGTCCTTCAGGAACAGCCGCAGGATTCCCGGACGCCTCGATTACCACATCGGCGCCACGCCCTCCGGTGGCTTCCCTCACGGCTGCTACTCGTTCCGCGACACTGGTAGTTGCGAGGTCGAGACCGGTATCCGCGCCCAGGGTCTGTCCGATCTCGAGTCGTGCCGAGGGCGCTCCGATCAGAATCACCCGCCCGGCCCCACGCAGGTTGGCGAAGGCTGCAGCGGACATCCCCACCGGTCCACACCCCTGCACCACGACCACGTCGCCCATGGCCATATCGCTACGATCGACGGCAGCGAAGCCTGTGAAAAGACCGCACCCTCCGCCGATCACGTCGTCGGCATCAAGCCCCTCGGGTAGCTTGAGGACACGGACTCCGGGCTGCAGGTAGATGCGCTCTGCCCATCCACCGAAAGGCCCATCTTTCGCGCTGTAGGTAATGCCGTAGACCTTGCGACTCGGACACCGATTCGGTTGACGGACAACGAGGCAGTGATAACACGACCCGCACACCTCGTGCACGTCCAAGAATGTGACCACGTCACCCTTCGTGAGCGGCCTTCCGAGTGCGTCGTGCTCGACGCCGGGGGCTTCGAGCACACGTCCCACGCTCACATGCCCGGGCACTATCGGATAGGGCACTCCAGCGAGCCGGCCGTGATGCAAATGGACATCCGTCCCGCACACTTCGCTAGCGATCGTCTCCAAGAGAACACCGCCCTCTTCGACCTTCGGATCCGGAAGATTCCACATCTCTATCGGGGCGTGGGCTGCCGTCATGACAGCGGCTCGTATCGGCATGTGTATCCAGAGTTGAGCGGGCTCTCGCAGAGGGCTTCTCGTCCCTCGCGGACCGACCGCATGCTCGTTAGTGTCCTTCCCATCGGGCGCTGGCCCGGCAGCTAACATACACCTAAACACCGACTAAATTGAACGACGTCATCAAGCACCTCCAGGACTGGCCACGCAGTTCCTTCGTACGAGAGCCGACACCGCTGGTGCAAGCGCCAAATCTGGCGAGCGTCCTTGGTAGAGCGCCGTCCGATGTGTTACTGAAGATGGACGCTGAGACCTCTTTTGGACTGGGCGGAAACAAGGCCAGAAAGCTCGAGTTCGAGTTGGCCCCAGACCGCTTAAACGGGGTGACGTGTGTCGTCACCTGTGGTGGACCGCAGTCCAACCATTCTCGGTTGACCGCGGCCGCAGCGGCCCGGCTGGGGCTTCGCTGCATCCTCGTCGTCAATGGCGAGATCCCGGAACCGCGAACGGGAAACGCCTACCTCCACCATCTTCTCGGTGCCGAAATCCATTCGGTGGACACCCGGGAGGAGCGCGACCCCGCGATGGCTACCGTAGCCGCTCAGGTCGAGGCGGAGGGAGGTAAGGCAATCGTCATTCCCCTGGGTGCTTCGACTCCGCTGGGAGCTTTGGGCTACGTCAGGGCGGCCATCGAGATCGACGAGCAGTTGAAGGCCCTCCCTCCGGCAGAACGCACGTGGGTGTTCGTTTCGGCGTCCTCGTGTGGCACGTATGCCGGTCTAGCCGTCGGCTTCTCTTTGCTCGGTCGGTCCGACGTCCGCTTGGTCGGTGTGAGCCCGGACGTGGATACCGAGGAGATAGAGCAGGTAACTCAGTACCTTTGCCGAGGAACTGCGGCGCTGCTAGGCACCACCGATGCGCTCCCACCCGACCTCCTGATTTCCACGGACGAGTACATAGGCGACGGGTACGGAATTCCGACAGAAGGCTCCACGGAAGCCACGTCTCTCCTCGCGCGCACAGAGGGGGTCCTCCTGGATCCGGTCTACACGGCCAAGACGGCGGCGGGAATGCTCGACTGGGCCCGGAAGAACAAGGTCCCACAGGGCGACCGATTGGTCCTTTGGCACACCGGAGGGTATCCGAGCGCCTTCGTTTGAGCGCACTGCCGCGTGGGCCTCATAAGTGAACTCGTAGCGCCCCCTCGGGTGCGACAATCGTCGAGATGTGGGAAGCGGGGCTATCCCTATTTGTCATCCTTGAGGGCCAAGTCCGAGTCTTGAAGGCGAGCTCACAGGGCAGCAGGTCCGCAAAGACGACAGAGGGAGAGCACGGAGTGAGGTTTACCGAGTCATATATTCGGATCCTAGCCTCCTTGATGTCGTGTAGGGTGGGCAAACCGTCAGGATCCGCAGTAAACTCCGACCCGAAGCGCCGGATCGATGCTGGAATAGAAATAGAGGCGATTCTCGCCCTCTACCACGACGTTCTTCTGACGAGTCTTGGTCTTGGGGTAGTCGTTGCCCTTTTCGCTCTCGATGAGCAGAACCTGGCCTTCCGCCAAACCCTCATGCAGCAAAGACAACTGCGCCAGAAGATCGTCGAGCATCATGGATTCGAAAGCATCCTGCACGTCGCCCTCGGCTTCGGCGCTCAACGCGTGTTCCGAAACTCTCGTGTGGCTCTCGAAGAATCCGTCGGCCTCGAAAGAGACCTCGTGATCACGCCTGAACCCGATTTCGTTCAGGGCCTTCGAGTCGAAGTTGGGCTCAACGCTCTGCACGTTTTCCCCGTATCGGCGCAGTATCATTCCCTGTCCTGGCGTCAGTGTTGTCGCGATGCCCGTCGGGTCTCAACGCTGGGTCTCAGACCGGCGGGCCGTTACCCTGCGAGCCCCTAAAACTCGAGAAGCTTCGCCAACTCTTCGTCCGTGAGCTCGTCAGTGGTGCGGGAGCCCATGCCGGTCGGCGACCTAGAGTGTCGCCCCCGAGTCGGAGAGGCACTGGTCGCGGTTTGTGGCGTTCCCGCATAGTCGAACTCGGGAAGGTGGACCCGGTCGAGGTCACGCTCGATGTGGTACATGAGCGACTTGAAGGCCCCCAAGTCGGCGGCGGCCACGAACGTCACGGCCGTCCCTACTGCCCCCGCTCGCGCCGTGCGGCCGATGCGGTGTGTGTAGTCCTCGGGGTCCTGCGGCACGTCATAGTTGACCACGTGAGAAATGCCGTCGACGTCGAGGCCTCTCTGCGCGATGTCGGTCGCCACCAAAACCCGCACCTGCTTCTCTGCGAATCGCTCGAGAGCTCGCGTGCGATGAGCCATGCGGAGGTTGGAATGCATGGCTTCGGTCTTGATGCCGTGACGGTCGAGACGAGTCTTCAACGCGTCTGCTCCCGCCTTGGTCCTCGTGAAGATCAAGACCTGTTCCCAGGCCGGGTCTTCCAGAAGCTTCAACAACAGCTCCGGCTTCTTCTCGGGTTTGACCGAGTAGACCACCTCCGTGATACCCTCGGCCTTGGTCCCGGAACGGGCCGCCTCCACCCAAACCGCATCCTTCGTGAGTCGAGAGGCCAGGTCGTGAACACCGTGAGGCATGGTGGCGGAGAACAGCATGGTCTGCCGGTGCCGCTTCATCTCGCGCAGCACTCCCTCG